>Ga0210034_1001364_pt1 | contig 21475 bp, 20 predicted proteins | sample CryGeymeta201505_FD_185466 | JGI IMG/M metagenome (GOLD analysis project Ga0210034, IMG submission 185466) | Groundwater microbial communities from Crystal Geyser aquifers in Utah, USA - Crystal Geyser metaG 2015-05 (SPAdes) (version 2) | ecosystem: Environmental > Aquatic > Deep subsurface >... | reverse complement strand
TATTGCGGGTTGCCGCTACCGCTGTGTCCGTTTTTTACAATATTTTCGCTACCACAATGTCGACATGTATATAATTTTGCAATCATGCTTGAAATATATCATAAATCACTACGACTTTACCACTACCCATTTTTTGATAAAGTGGGCAGTTCCTTTGGGGTACTTTATTGCGCAATCAGTTTTTCTGGAACCGCTTTCTTGGGAAAGAATTTACGCCATAGCCAGCGGAATCCGCGCCAGAGTAGCGCCAGCAGTCCGAATATCAATGCCCCGGCGGGGATGATGAGAATAACCAAAAAGATTAGGAAATCGCCAAAGCCTTTCAAGAAGTTAATCAGCGTCTGAAGCGCATCACGGGCGGTGCCTTGAGGACGCCAGCCGCCAAATTCCAACGGCTGAACACTGGCCTCGGCAATCAGGCTGATGTTGATGGCCGATAACGCCACCGATTGTTCGTAATACTGCATCTGCCCTTTGATAACTTCAATTTGTTCGCGGATGGCGGTTAGTTGGTTGAAAACATTCAGCGTTTCATCTGCTGTGGTGGCTTGATTCATGATTTGCGTCAGTTGTTTCTCGGCGTTTTCCAGGTTGCGCAGGCGCGAGGCCAGATCGGTATATTCGCTGGTGACGTCCTGACCGGTGCGGCTTTCGGCGGTGACTTCGACAGCGTTATGTTTGATTTGCGCCAGGGCTTCGTCCAGATTTTCTTGCGGCACGCGTACCACAATCTCGGCGCGCGGGGATTTTCCGCCGTTTTCCAGGTACGTTTCATAAAGGTTGGTGGAAACAACATAGCCGCCCAGGGTTTTTGCCAGATTATCAATTTCAGTCAGGCTGGTCTGCGGGTCAGCAACTGTCAGCGTGAGATTTGCGTTTTGGATAACCATGCGCTCAACAGATTGTGGGGCGCTGTTGGCAACGGCGCTGCCAGCCGCCAAATCCATCTCCGGCGCGGAGGGCACAGTCTGAGGTGCATCTGCCCCCTGGCTTATGCGAAATGATTCCGGCGTGGAAGCGCAAGCGATGATGATCAGAGTCAAAGCAATCAGGGAGAACGAGATTTGTTTCATGAGATTTTCCTTTCGGCGGGCAGGCTCCTCTATCAGACGCTGAAAATGTCCAACAGGTTCCCTAAAATATAGCGCAGGCTTATGCCTGCGCTACGCAATTACCAGCCTTCCGCCAGACGCACGGCATGTTTTTCTGGCAAGCCAGCGGCGCGGATACGTTTTTGCACGCTGGCAATGTCATATTCCACCCGGCGCGGCTCCCAGGTGACGGCCTGGGGGTCAAAGATGGCGTAAGCTGCGCGCGGGTCACGGTCACGCGGTTGGCCGACAGAACCGGGGTTGAGAATGGCGCGGCCTGTCAGTTTCAGCGCGTTGCCAGGCTTGGGAACTTCCAGCGAAACACGGTCACGTTTTACATCCATCTGAAACAAACATTGAATGTGAGAATGACCGACGAAGCAGAACGAGGTATCAAAACTCTCAAAATTAAGCCGGGCAACCAACGTATTGAGAATATACTCCCAAACCGGGTCGCGCGGACTGCCGTGTACCAGAGTCACATTGCCGTGGGTAATGGCTTCCTGGGGCAGGCCAGACAGGTAAGAGATATTGTTACCGGTAAGATTTTGTTTCTGCCAAAGCAACGATTTGCGAGCATCAGCGTTGAAGACGGCGTCGTCCATCTGCCCCAGCACGGCTACATCATGATTGCCCAGCAGGCAGGTCAGGCCGGCTATGGCGTGAATACGCTCAACAACCGGGTTGGGGTCAGGGCCGTAGCCAATTACGTCGCCCAGGCACCAGGTTTCATCTACGTCGCCGGCGTCGGCCAGGACGGCATTCAGGGCAGTCAGATTGGCATGAATATCAGAAATTATCAGAATACGCATCAGGACTCCAGAAATGTTGCCACGCGCAATAAAATGGTTTCAGCGGCCTCAATTTTGGTCAGCAGCGGCAGGGATTCACGCCGCCCATCAGCAAAAAGCAAGGCGATTCGGTTGGTTGCCACCGCAAAGCCAGCATCACTGGCCGAAATATCATTGGCGGCAATAAAATCCAATTTTTTGGCGGATAGTTTGGCGGCGGCGTTTTCGAGCAGGTCGCGGCTTTCGGCGGCGAAGCCGACGACGGATTTGAGCCGGGGCAGGCTGGCGCGGCAGCTGGCAACCATCGCCAGAATGTCGGGCGCGGGAATGAGTTCGATATGGGGAACGCCATCGCGTTTTTTGAGTTTATCCCGCGCGGGAGTTTTTACCTGAAAATCGGCGACGGCGGCGGCCATGATGAGAGCGTTTGCTTCGGGGAGGGCCGCAAGGACGGCGTCGAGCATCTCTTGTGCGGTGCGAACTTCGACCACCTGCGCGCCAATCGGAGCGGTTAAGGCGGTTGGGTGGGTGATCAGTGTGACTTGTGCGCCCCAGTCGAGGGCAACTTGCGCCAGGGCGTAACCTTGTCTGCCCGAAGAGCGGTTGGTGAGATAACGTACCGGGTCAATCGGTTCTTGCGTTCCACCGGCGGTAATAAGCAGGTGACGGCCAGCCAGCAATCCGTTGCGCCCCAAAATCAGGCGCAAGCGGGCGAGAATTTCGGCGGGTTCCATCATGCGTCCGAGGCCGGCCAGACCGGAGGCCATACGTCCTTCTGCGGGACCGAAAAAAATCGTACCGCGTTCCCGCAAAATACGAACGTTTTCCTGCGTTGCAGGATGAGCATACATACCGACATCCATGGCCGGGGCGATGCACAAAGGTTTATTTCCGAGCGCCAGAGCGGTGATGGCGAGTAAATTATCCGCCAGCCCATGCGCCAGTTTGGCGAGCGTGTTGGCGGTGCAGGGGGCAACCAACATCAAATCAGCCTGATGCGCCAAGCCAACGTGTAGAACGTGTGCCTGTCCGCCCCACAGGGCAGAATCGGTGAAGGCTGAACGGCCTGTGACGGAGGAAAAGGTGAGCGGGGTGATAAATTTTTCTGCGCCAGGGGTGAGAATCACATCTACTTGAGCACCCTGTTGCGTCAGATTGGAGGCCAAATCTGCGGCTTTGTAGGCGGCGATGGAGCCGCTGACGCCCAAAAGAATGTGCTTTTTGTCAAAGACAGACATAGGCTGATTATACCGGAAGAACGAAGATGGCATGTTATACTCCCTTACCACCTTTTATTTCCTACTTTCCACTTTTCATCTTTCACTATGAAACTAACACGTTACGCTAAATTTTCCTGGTTTGTTTTGTTTTGGAATTTACTCGTTATTTTATGGGGCGCGCTGGTGCGCGCCAGCGGCTCTGGCGCGGGCTGTGGAAGTCACTGGCCGACCTGCAACGGCGCCATCATCCTGCAACCGCAAACCATCCAGACCGTCATCGAATTTACGCACCGCATGATGAGCGGCGCGGCGCTGATTTTGGTACTGATTTTGCTGATTGGCGCCTTCCGCTGGCTGCCCAAAGGCCATCTCGCGCGCAAAAGCGCCGTCGGGGCGGCGGCTTTCATTTTGATTGAAGCCCTGCTCGGCGCGGGGCTGGTGCTCTTCAAATTGGTGGAAGACAACTCTTCGGCGGCGCGCGCGGCGGCAGTGGCGATTCACCTGCTGAACACCTTCATTCTGGTCGGTTGGCTGACGCTGACGGCCTGGTGGGCTTCGGGCGGGAAATCCATCACCCTGAAAAACAAAGGCTGGTGGCCGCTGCTGATCGCCGCCGGGCTGACGGGCGTGGCGCTGATTGGCACGAGCGGCGCCATCACCGCGCTAGGCGACACGCTTTTCCCGTCCACCTCCATCGCCCACAGCCTGGAGCAAATGAGCGACCCGCAGGCCAATTTTCTCATCAACCTGCGCGTGATTCACCCCATCATCGCCATTTTGGTTGGGCTTTTAGGGCTTTACCTGGCGCGCGCCGCGCACAACACGTTCAACACCCCGCTCATTCGCCGGCTTAGCCTGCTTTTCAGTGGATTAATTTTTGTGCAATGGACGGCGGGCGTCACCAATATTTTGCTGTTGGCGCCCGCCTGGATGCAGTTGGTTCACCTTTTTCTGGCGGATACCGTTTTGATTGCTCTGGTTCTGCTTTCCGCCAACATTCTGACCGTTCAGGAATAGCGCCGTGAGAATCACCCGCGACTCGTCTTTCATTTTACGCTGGGCTTCGCTCGTTTTCATCGCCGCCGCGCTAGTGCTGACGGTCATCCAGCTAACCGCCTACAGCCGCGCCCGCAACAACTATCCGCTGGGCATGACCATCGCCGGGGTGCCGGTTGGCGGGCTGGAACCATCCGCCGCGGCGCAACGCCTTTTGCAGGCGTATACCTCGCCAATTGAGATTCAGTACACCGGGGCCATCATCCACCTGGAACCCGCTACGATTGGCTTCCAAATCAACACCGAATCGATGCTGGCGGCGGCAGATTTACAGCGCACCGGCAGCGACTTTTGGAGCGGTTTTTGGGATTACCTGTGGAACCGCGACACCGCCAGCGCCAATATTCCGCTGATTGCAAATTTTTCACAGGAACGCCTGCGCGTTTACCTGCAAACCGAAATTTCGCCGCGCTACGACCAACCTGCCGTCTCGGCCATGCCCATTCCCGGCCAAACCGGTTTTGCGCCCGGCGCCGTTGGGCAGGAATTGGATATAGAACGCGCTGTAACGCTGATTGAAGACGCTTTGCGATCGCCATCCAGCCGCATCGTTGCGCTCACATCTCAACGCACCAGCCCAGCGCGGCCTTCGCTTGACAATCTCGAAATTTTGATTGAACAGATTACCGACCTGACGCCCTTTGACGGCGTGCTGGGCGTTTACATGCTTGACCTGCAAAACGGGCAGGAACTACACTTTGGTTACGACCAAAACAAAGAAATCGGCGTACAGCCTGATATTCCCTTCACAGCCTCCAGCACCATCAAAATTCCGGTGCTCGTCTCGGTGATGAAAAACCTCGGCCCGATACCCGACAAAAATGTGGACGCTCTGGTGCTGGAGATGATTACCAAATCCGAAAACCCAGCCACCGACGCGCTGATGAACCGCATCGGCGACGCGCGCGGGCCGCTGGTCGTCAGCGACGAAATGAAAACCCTCGGGCTGGAAAACACCTTCATCGCTGGATATTTTTACGACGGCGCGCCACTGCTCGACCGCTTCGTTACCCCCGCCAACCAACGGAGCGATGTCGTCACCAGCCCAGACGTCTACAACCAGACCACGCCATCCGACATCGGCGCGCTGCTGGCCGATATTTACCAGTGCTCACAAACCGGCGGCGGCGCACTGGTCGCCGCCTTCCCCGGCAAAATCACGCAGGCCGCCTGCCAGCAAATGATTGACTACCTGAAACGTGACCGTATTGGCGTTCTGATTGAAGCCGGAATCCCCGAGGGCACACAAATTGCTCATAAACACGGCTGGATTAGCGGCGCGGATGGCATCATTAAAAACATCTCCGATGCTGCCATCGTCTACACCCCCGGCGGAAATTATGTGTTCGTCATCTACGCTTACCACCCTGTTCAAGCCGTCTGGGAGCCCGTCTCCGGCATGATTGCGCTCATTTCACAAGCCGTTTACAACTACTACAACCTGCCGCTTCAGTAGTTAATCCTCACATTACATCGCCCAAAATCTTGGGATTCACCACAGAAATTCGCAGAGAACCTTTTGTTTCTCAAATTCTGCGATGCAATGACAAAACCGCAGCAAAAAGAGCGGTCATAGTTTCCTATTCAGGTTGAATTAGAACGGAACACATGACGCGCGGGTAGTGAAAGAAAATCCGTTTATAATCGCCACATCAGTAGATGAAAATCTATTGGAGGTAAATTCGCAAGCGATGGAGTTTCTCAACTGAATTAACGCGAATGACGCAAATTTAGCGAAGATTTTTTGAGAAATTCGCGTTGATGATTGTTGTTTACTCTTAATAACTGATGTTACGCAACAAGAACCAGTGGCGCGATATATATGTCGCGGTTGCGCCGCAGAAACCGGAAAATTGAAATTTTAGAGCCGTTTGATAGGCGCTGAACAGATAAGAACCCGTCCAAAAGATTGGCAAAATGGGCAGCCAACGGTGGCGCAAATCTGCGATTTGCGCGGGCCTTGCTCCACCTGCCCCGTTTTTTGGATAGACTCTAAAAATTAGCGTCAGCCAAATTTTAGCACGATATAAATGTCGTGCTACGGTGTATCGCGTAACATCAGTGAAGTAAGTAAGTAAGATGGAGGTCTGTATGCAACCTGTTCGCTTCTCCGCCGCCAAACTGCTTGCCAGTCTGATTGCAGGCGCGATCTTAATTTCATTGCCAGCCTGGTCAGCCGCGTCTGGCGCAGCGCCCGTCACGATGCCCATCTTTCTACCCATCATCATGAATGGCAACAGCGCTGACCCAACGCTGGGCGGTTGCCCGCTCTACCCGGCGGATAATATCTGGAACGTCCCGGTGGATACATTGCCGGTTCATCCCCGCTCCGACAGCTGGATCAATTCCATCGGCGGCGCGACCGGCTTCCACATGGACTTCGGCTCGGGGACGTGGGACGGCGGGCCGATCGGCATCCCGTACAACATCGTGGCAGGCTCGACGGTCACGAAATACACGGTTGATTTCTATTACCCGGACGAGTCGGACCCCGGCCCGTATCCCATCTCCGCCAACCCGAACATCGAATATGGCTCGGATCATCACATCCTGACGATTGATACCGACACCTGCGCGCTCTATGAAATCTACGACGCTTCTTTTGCAGGCGGAGGGTGGAGTGGCGGCTCGGGCGCCATCTGGGACTTGAACGCCAACGCCCTGCGCCCCGACGGTTGGACCTCCGCCGACGCGGCCGGTCTGCCCATCCTGCCGGGCCTCGTCCGCTACGATGAAATTTTGGCGGGACAGATTCGCCACGCCATCCGCTTCACCGCCTCCGCCACCAACAGTTACATCTGGCCGGCGCGCCATCTCACCAGCGGTAGCCCCAGTGTCCTCACCTCCACACCGCCCATGGGAGCGCGCTTCCGCTTAAAAACCGCCTACAACATCACGGGTTTCGCGCCTGAGATGCAAGTCATCCTGCAAGCCATGAAAACTTACGGTATCATTCTGGCCGATAACGGCTCGGACTGGTACGTGAGCGGCGCGCCGGACGAACGCTGGGACAACGACATGCTTCACACGCTGGATGTGCTGAGCGGGAACGACTTCGAGGCGGTGGATGAATCCGGCCTGATGGTGGATCCAAATTCTGGTCAAACTCAAACAGCCCCGTGAACATTTCTATTTTGAGCAAAGATGGATGCCTTGATGCTATCATCGGCGCCCGTGGGTACTATGCAAACTGATTTTCAGACACCATCCACACCCGAATTAACCGAGCGCGAACGCGAAATTCTACAATTGCTGGCCACGGGCGCGAGCAACAAGGAAATTGCGAGCCGCTTGTTCATCAGCGCCAACACAGTCAAAGTGCATCTGCGCAATATCTTTGCCAAAATCGGCGCGGCCTCGCGCACCGAGGCCGCCATGTACGCGGTCCACGAGGGGTTGACCCAGTCGCCCGATCTGCCCGCGCTTGCCCGTGCGACTCAAGAGTTGCCGATTGCCATCCCTGCGCCGCTCGAGACAAACAACAACAGACCAAATTATTTCTGGATTGCCGCCCTGGCGGCGGTTCTGCTGGCAGGTGTCATTACTCTTATGGTGTTAACAACCCGATCTCCTGCGATTGCAGTCGCCAGTCCTGCGCCTGTTGCCACGCCCCAACGCTGGCAAACGCTGGCCGACCTACCCACCGCCCGGGGCGGGTTGGCAGTGGCCGTCTACGAGAATCAAATTTATGCGATTGGAGGCGAAACGGTCCAGGGTGTCACCGGCGTGATGGAGCAATATGATCTGGCAAGTGATACATGGAAGGCGCTTACGTCCAAGCCGCTGCCGGTGACCGACATACATGCGGCGGTGATTGGGGGAAATATCTACATCCCTGGCGGACGCCTGGCCTCGGGCCGCGTGACCGACGTTCTCGAGTCCTATGACCCGCGTCGCGCTGTGTGGGAAAGACGCGCGTCCCTGCCAGTAGCGCTCAGCGGGTATGCGCTGGTCGCATTTGAGGGGAAACTGTACATCTTCGGCGGCTGGGACGGTCAAAAATTCCTGGCATCCGTCTACGAGTACGACCCCGGCCAGGACAACTGGATCAAGCGAACGCCGATGCCGACCGCGCGCGGTTTCGCAGGCGCGGCCATCGCCGGGGGAAAAATCTATGTAGTTGGAGGAACGGATGGAAAGAGTGCGCTGGCGGTCAATGAAGAGTATTCTCCCGAACTGGATAATTGGACCCGGCACGCACCAATCCCTGAAGCGCGTTTCGCGGCAGGAATGACAAGTGTTGCAGACATTATTTATCTAGTTGGGGGGGAAGGGAAGGCAGGTTCTTCCCTACTTCCTTTGCAGTATGTTCACCAGCAGGATCAGTGGCAGGAATTTGAAAGCCCACATTCTGAGAATTGGTCACACCTTGGGCTCGTGCCATTCCAGACCCAGCTCTACGGGGTGGGAGGATGGTGGAACGATATTCCTGCCGCGCATAACCTGTCCTACCAGGCGATTTATACGATTTTGATGCCTGTAATCCCTTGATTTTGGCATAATTACCCAAAAGGCTTATAGACTATGCAAGGGTATGGGGATATATTTCGACATGTAATAAATTTTTCAACCCAATTTCACCCGGAGGTAAATATGTCCAAGAAACTGTTCGTGTTTGTTATGGTACTAAGTTTGGCTCTGATTGCGGCAAGTCCTATGGCACCATCCAATAGTGTCCCTGGCCCAACTGGAACATTCGCCAGCGGGTTCACGATTCAGAATCTGAGCGCATCCACTGCTACTTGTACCTTCGTGTTTTATAACACTGCAGGTACTATTGCTTACACCAGCGCATCTTTCACGATTCCTGCAAACGGAAGTGTTTTTACATATGTTCCGACCATTGGCTCACTCGCCGCTGGTCAATATTCTGGTGTGGTTTCGTGCGATCAGCAAGTGTCGGCTGTTGTGAACAGCGCCACCGCCAATAGCGGTGGATCTTACGATGGCGTCGCCAACACCAGTACTACTTGGTATGCACCCAATGCATTTAATGACTATTATGATTTCTACACCAATTTCGTGATTCAAAATGCGACAGCCTTGCCGGTAGATGTGACGGTCCAAATTATTAATGCAAGTGGCGCCGTAGTGGCTACACAGACGGCAGCTGCTGTTCCTGCCTTCGCCTATGTCAACATCGACCAGACCGGGCTTGCTGGTTTGAGCACCGATGTGGCCTATTCGGCGAAAATCACGGGAACTGGCGCCCTAGCGGTTGAGGCGAACATCTATGGTCAGGCGAGTACGGTGAATCAACTTTATTCCTACACTCCATTCACTGCTGGTTCGACCACAGCCTATGCACCCGTCATTATGAAAGCCTACTACGGCTATCTCACAGCGTTGACGGTGCAGAACTTGGGAGCAGTCGCCGCAAACGTAACAGTAACTTACGGGACTGGATTGATTCAGAATCAAGTAATAAACCCATCGGCGGCTTACGTATTTTATACGCCAAGTACAACGCTTCCAAACGGTACTCTAACCGGCGCCAAAATTACGAGTGATCAGCCTATTGTTGCGCTCGTGAATGAACAGAACAACTACGGGCGCGCAGCCAGCTATACAGGCTTTTCTTCCGGCTCAATCAAAGTGAGCGCGCCAATTGTCCTGAGACGCTACTACAACTATAACACGAGTGTCACCTGCCAAAATATCGGGGCATCCGCTACCGATATGACGATCACATACAGCAATGCGGCAGTTACGACCGTGACCGGCGTTCCTGCAAGCGGTACCGCATTATTCTATCAACCGGTTGATGCTGGTGTGCCTGACGGGTTTAATGGTTCCGCTACGGTTACTTCTTCGAGCCAGCCCATTGTCTGTGTCACAAATGAGGATCAAAACGAAGGCTCCCAGGCAACAACTGTGTTTGATCAGTTGTTCTCCTATGAGGGCTTTGTTGCCCCATAAGGTGGTTCAGTTCTGTATTTAGTAGCGCGTCAGGGAGGGTGTGGATACTTGTCCCACACCCTCCCTGTTTTTCTAGATTAGGTGAATTGTGGCAAAGATGAAAGCGCTTATAACTTGTTTAATATTCGCGATTGGGTTACTCGGTTGCAGTCCGATGAGTTCATCGGATACAGGGGGAAATCCTAATAATCAGGAATACCCAAGTCAAGGTTCTCCCTTTCCGAGCATCATTTCCACCCCAATTGCTTCAAAAGGAACTGTCATTGGCACACTGGTCAGCGCTATTCCTGAGAAGTCAATTGCTGGATTAGCGCTTTATTTTGGAACAGTTCTACCGCTCACACCAGGTCCAGACCATCTGGTTACAATGAACCCGGTGGATTCTTCCAAGGCCATTATACGAGACGATGGTTCCTTTGTGGCAGAAAATATCATCCCCGGCGAATATGTTCTGATACTGTGGACGCCACACGATTCGCGCTATGTTCCCGACCCTAACAACCCCGAGCAGGATTTTATTGTGGAAGTTGTGGCTGGACAGATTGTTAACATTGGAACGCTACAGGTCCCCCCCCCACCATAGCAAAACAACCTGCTTACAAGATTTAGATTTAAGTGGAGCCGGTGGTATCTACATTTTTTTCGGTTGAATTGAACTGCCAAATTCAGGATTTTGCAGACGCGCATCGTCTCAAGATCCTGAATTCACTTAAGCGTTGGCCGCCACTTTCGCAGAATTAGAGTACTTATCAACCAACCTATCATTCCCCAAATAGCATCGGCCAAAGTGTAAATAATTCGCAACATGAGCGCGATCAGCAGAACAATGGCTGGAGAAAGATGTGCTTGCAATAGCCACACCAGCGAGATTTCGCGTATTCCCAGGCTGGATGGCAACATCGAAACCAGCATTCCCAGGCTTCCGGTAAATACTGATACCTTTAAAGCTTCCCACCCATTCAGTTGACCTGGCCCCGCAACGGCTTCCACAATCAGCGCCAGGATCGCAGTTGCTAGAAACCACACCAAGCAATATAGAGATATCCACAGACTAGCTTCAACCAGCCGAACGTACCATTTTAGGCTGACTGGCTGCCAGATTATCGCCAACACCAAGGTGGCGCAGAAGGTTAAGGTTGCCAAGATAAAACCCAGAACAGGGAGAGGCAGTGTGAAGAAGAATATCCCCACCCCGCTCAAAGTAAGCAGTGCCCATTCCAAAAAATTCCCTAACACAACAACCCGAGTGGGCACCTCGGTTCCCCCCGAATACATACTGATGCGCCCGACCCAACCCCAAGCCCCGCCAGGCAGACTGCGCATCAGGATCATGCGGGCGTAAATGTTCACATCTTGCAAGTCTACTTTGCGATGAAACGAAATAATCCTGGTCCAAACGTAGAATTGAATGATTAGAGACAGCAGGTAAATGCCCAAAACTGCCAGTACAGTTCCACTGTATGCCTTCCAATTAATCTGGTCAAGCCGCAGTCTTCCATATGCGAAGGCATACACCAAGTAAATAAACAGGGCAATGCTAAGAAGAAAGCTGAGCCATTGCCAAAGTTTCGAGCGTTTGGGCTTCTTTGATGACCAATAATCCGCCAACTTGTCAATCAAGGGACCCCTCAACAGGTGGCTTTTGTGCAAAGATGGTGATTAACGAACACTGCCGGAACTGATCCGTCAGCCAAAAAAATGGGCTAAGGACAACCCGCGCCAGCAATGACCGGTATAAACGGAACAACAAACGCGTTGCGCTGTTGTCAATGTTCTTTGCCCTCAAGAGAAACTCGATGCTGAGCTCCAATGACGAGTGTCCCCCGGCGATGCATCGGGCGTCCACCCATTCGAAACCAATCTCGCCGAGAATGCGCCGCAAGTGCTTTTGAGGGAACAGGTACAAGTGGCGCGGCAAGTCCCATCCAAGCCAATAACGGCCAAACAACTTCACTCCAATGCCATCCACATTGGGAATTTCCAGAACCAACCATCCGCCCGGACGAATGAGTTGATAGGCATGTCGCAAATCTTTGACGGGGGAGTCCAGATGCTCCAAGACGTTCCACATCGTGATCACATCGAATGTTCCGACAGACAGCTCGACTTCGTTAAATCGCTGCGCCAGAACAGATATTCCCAAAACTTCGTGTGTGTAGGCCGCCGCCTGAGGGGTAGGTTCCACCCCCATTAATTCCCAATGGCCTGAACGTTGCGCCTCGCCCAGAAAAATCCCCGTGCCACAGCCCACGTCCAGCAACCGCCCTCCAGTTTGGAACTGCTCCAGTGAGCGCAGGCGTTTCCACATGCCGTAGCGCCGAAGCATGCGACGCAGGGTTGATCTTTCTTTTTCGATGATCTTTGCATAAGAATTGTAATCTTCGGGGTAATAGTCTTTCAGTGATTCCCAATCCAGGCGGGGATTCTGGCGGAAAAGGCCACATTGAGGGCACTGCACCAGCCGGAATTGGCCCGGCAAACCCATCATAAGATCATGCCCCTCGAAGAGAAGCTGCCCTCCTTCGGCTCCGCATCCATCACAGGAACTGTTCACCCACGAAAGTGTGCGCTCGTTATTCATGAGTTTTAATCAAAATAGCATGCCCGTTTAAATTATGGATCAACAGCCGATCAGGCAGCCCCCTCAATTCCTCGACATACTTGGTCACGCCCTCACAGTATCTAAATCCATAATCATCAAAGACGATCATTCCTCCAATCACCATTTTGTTCCAAACCCAGTTGAGACTGTCTTTGGCCGATTGGTAGGTATCCACGTCAATATGACAGAACCGAAATTGTGTGCTGCTGATTAAATGAGCGCTTTCATCAGGAAAAATTCCTTCCAAAACAATCACATTGTCCAACTCCAGATTGTTGTGGACGAGTTGTTCAACAATTTTTTTCGAGGTGTCGGCGTGCTCGCCGCCTTTGTAAAATGTTATATCTTCTGGTCCCGCTTTGACCACGCCTCTGAATGTATCGCACAGATATACAGGGTCTAAAATGCCAATACTTTTGGCTTTTTTTGCAATAATCGCCCCGCTGCCGCCGCGCCACACGCCAATCTCAATCAGTGCGCCGCCGCTCAACTTATCGCTTTGCTCCACCAGTGTCCAAAGCTCGTAACAGCGATATCGATCTACGTAAGTGTGATCTTTCACTGCATCATACGTCTGGCTGAAAAGCGTATCCATGAGCCACGGGGCATAATTCGCCATGGCCCTGACCGGTTCGTAAACAAACCCGCCCTGCCTAGCCCGCCAGAGTGGGTAAACCTCGATACTCAGTGCGTGGAAAAAACTTTGTACTGCCATTCTAAAACGGTAGGGAATGGATGTATTCATCATTGTACGCCTGTCTCGGGATTGGATTGGGCAAACAGTTTCACCGCCCATTCCAAATCTTGCGGAGACCCGATATCAATGTATTCACCTTGATCAAAAGCCAGGGCGCGCACATTCAGTTTCTCTGCAACGGCCATATTGAAGAAGTCGGCCAGCACAACTTCGCGCTGTCGCTGTTTATCGTCCACAAGCGCACGAATCTGATCATTTAGCAGTTCGCTAAATCTATTTTCCCAGCAGGCACACCCCCAGGTGTGTTTGAGTTCCGAATTGGCAGGTTTATCGGATACAGCCAACACCCGCTTCTCATCATCGAATTTGACCATGCTCAGCCGCCAAGGTTGATCGGTTGGAAAAAGCCCCAGGGTTAAATCTGCCTTGAGCCTGGTGTGCTGTGTCAGCATTTGTTTGAAGGCATCAACGGGTTTGAAAATCGTATCCGGCATGCCAAATACCACCGTTTCCCCTCTCAACCAGGGATAGGCAACATTGAGTGTATATGGCATCCCAATCAATTCATCAACCATCAGGTAACTGATATGTACCCCAAAGTGTCCGCCATCTCCATAATAGCGCATAATATCGTATTTACCTTCAGAGAGCACAAAGTAAATGTGATTGACTCCTGCGGCAATCATGCGCTCAATCAGATATTGGCTGACCACTTTTGGACAGCGCCTTTTTTCCCCTTCGACGATCCTGTCATCAAAGCCGATCGGAAACACTTCTTTGGAGCCGGGAAGGGGGGCAATTCGCAACCCCCTGCCTGCAGCCGGGATAATACCGATCCGTTGATTTTCTATTAGTTTCATCAGGGCTTCCCTGTAATGTTCATGGCCGCCAACCACGGCGGTCCGCCAATCCTTCAACTACGCCGAACAAGTACGGTAAAACGCGTTTGAACTTGAGCTTCGCCATCTCACGGATCACGAAATAAACCGTGTAGACAGCAAGCTGCCAGGCATATTTATATTGCAGGTAGAAACGCACATCGCTCCTGCCCATCGCATACCACCACATGTCAGGTTTCTCAGCCTTTTGCGTGCTCATTGAAACCTTGTGCCAGATGTGGGCATCGGCAATGAACCAGATTTCATATCCAGCCCCATAGAATCGAGCCGATATATCCCAATCATTATTATAGAAATAATAAGCAGGGTCAAACAATCCGGCCTTTTGCAAGGCTTCCCTCGACATCAGGATACAGCAACTTGTCACATAAGACAGTTTGAGATCACGCTGGAACTGCACGCTGTCTGGTACGTTATAGCCGATCATCTTGACCCGTGGTGGAAAGGCTGCCCAGACGGCCCCGACACACCACAATCGGGTTTTGTCATCGTAATAGTGATAAATTTTTGGCGAGACCATCCCCGCTTTTGAGTGATTCTGGATGCCTTGAACCAAATGCGTAACCATTTCTGGATCAACGACAATATCGTTATTCATCGCCATGACATAAGCAGCACCATTTTTCAAGGCGTGCTCAATGCCCATATTATATGCCCTCTCTATGCCAATATTTACTTCCACTCGCATTACCTCAACGGTGGAATAAGCACGTCTCACAGTCTCCGTTGTGCCATCCGTCGAGCCGTTATCTATCACTACGATCTGAAAATTTTTGTACTGACTCTTCGACAGGGACTCCAAGCATTCGAGTGTAATATCAACATGATTCCATGCCAGTATGACCGCATATACCAAAGGCTGATCAGACATTTTGGATTTTATCTCGCAATCTTTTCGGTGGTTACTACCAAAGTTTTCCAACTGCGCCAAGTCAGAAGGGAGTGGGTTTTGGGAACGCGAACTCTTTTGGTTACAGATGTCTCATGCAAAAACACAAGTTTCAACGCAAGAACCAGTGTACTCAAATTGTTGCAACAAGATTCATCGTATTTCGAATTCGTTGTTGCCTTGTCCATTATATTTTTCTCTGCCTTCCGAATCGTCGTATCAAGATGGTTAAACATCGTATACCTTGACAAACTCCTGCGCCAGACGCTCCCATCGAAACTGTTCACTTATCGCCTGTGCTCGTTCGACCATCGAATTATAGCACGCACGATCACTCAAAACAGAAATAATGCCTTCTGCCAACTCATCTGCGCTACCGGGCTTGACGAGGATACCTGCGCGGCCATTATCCAACATCGCGGCGCGATCTCCAACATCGCCCGTGACCACGGGGATTCCCATCGCCAAACTCTCGATGATTTTGAGCGGACTGCGCGCGCGCGCGGTGTCGTCGTCAAACACCGGGTCAACAACAAGATGGCTCGCGGCATAAATGTTTGCGACTGCGACCGGGTCTACACGTCCAGCCAGAACAACGGCATCGCCCAATTCACGCGTTTGGATCTCTTGAGCCACGCGGTCGTAACCTTCCCCCCCCCCTACCAGCAAGAGTAATGCTGATGGAATGCGGCGATGCACCTGCTCAAATGCGTCCAGTAGCAAGATAATCGGATGATTAGCCAAATTAAGACTGCCGAGATATAGCACAACCTGTCTGCCGGTTAAATTCCAGCGTGTGCGCACAGATTCAATCTCATGCGATGCAGGTAGTCGAAAACGATCAGAATCGAACCCGTTTGGGATCAGAAAAATTTGGCTGGCAGACACACCCAAACCAAGGCAACGATCCCGCAAAGAGCTGGTGTTGACCGTTACTCCGCGCACGGCGTGCGGCAAACGATCCTCGCACCATTTGACCACATTTCTCTGCCACTCCGATCCAAAATGGTTGGATGCCGCTTCGTCATCGTCGCAATCCAGATATAAACGCCGCCGGCGCAGTCGCGCGGCCAACCACCCGGCGAACCCGTTCATAGGCTGTGCCTTGGCAATATGAATCACATCGGCGCGGCTCTTCAGGGCGGCTCTTGTCAGTGCAAATGTGGCCAGAGCAGTCACAATGAAGAGCTGTGGCGTCTTGAAATACAGTTGCCGATTGCCCTCCTGCCGCACATGCATCTGCGCGACGTACGAAACCCTAACACCGTCCATGACAAATTCACGCTGCTTCAATCCATGATAATCTGGATGAAGCGCCGCAATTTCAACCTGATAGCCCAGTCTAGCCATTTGCCGCGCTAGTGGCCAATACCTTCCCAACCCCGACGGATCTGTCAAGCTCTGGGTGAGCAGAAATAAAATACGCAATATTAGCCTTGTTTGGTTGGAGAATTCTCTGGTTGCCAGTGACGATAATTCCAGAGAGTCTTGATTGCGCTGATAGCATCAGCGGGTCTGATCTTCTTTCCTGCCAGATAAGGCCGCCCAACATAAGAAACTGGCACCTCGTAAATCTTGTGACCGGTACGAACGATTTTGGCGGTAAGTTCCGGATCCATATCAAAACGATCGTTGACAATCCTCAATTGTTTGAGCAGGTCAGTGCGGAAGAGTTTGTAGCAGGTCTCCATATCTGTCAATCGCTGACCATATAGCCAATTAAAGAACATGGTTAGAAAGCGGTTTCCGAAATAGTGAGTCCATAGCATCCCTGTGCGCCGCGCATCAAGGAATCGAGATCCATAGACCACCTGGGTGCCTGTTTCTTGAACCACTCTTGCCATCGCGTAAAAGTCTTGCGGATCATATTCCAGATCAGCATCCTGAATTACCAGATAGTTTTCTTCTGCCAACTCGATTGCATGACGTAACGCAGCCCCCTTGCCATAATTACGTTCGTGGAAATATGCGACGACTCGCCCTGCATCACTCAAACGTTTCACGATTACCGGCGTTTCGTCAAGCGAACCATCGTCAACAACAACGATTTGACGGATGATCGAAATCTGTTCGAGGCGTCTCACGATCTCCTCGATAGTCTCAGCTTCGTTATACACTGGAACAAGTGCCGAGAGGCGGATTCCGCGCGCACCACCATGGTTAGGAGCATCTTCTTCACTTGATATCATTACTGGTCTCCTCAATGATCCGTATCAGCGCATCCCAGGAGAGACGCGCGCGCGTATGAGACATTGCTGCAGAGAATGGTTTCATCAACCCCTCATGAAAAAATCGCTCAATAGCGGCGGCAAGCGCAGCGCCATCGGCCGGAGGAACGATCAAGCCGGTCTCGCCATGCGTGATTGTCTCGGCAAGCCCGCCAATAGATGTGGCGATGACAGGCACACCATAGTTCAGCGCGATCATTCCAACAGCGCTCTGACTGCCGCTCAGATAGGGAAGAACAAGCGCGTCCGCCGCGACAAAGTACGGTTCGATTTCCTCGTTGGGGATGTAGCGGTTGTGAATAATGACGTGCTGCTCCAAACCCAGTTCGCGAATCAGATCGCGGTATAGCGCCTCTTCCTCCCAAAACTCGCCAGCGATTAACAAGCGCGGGGGCTGTGATAATTGTCCCAGCGCATCAAGCACATAACGCAGGCCCTTGTAACGGCGGACGAAACCGAAGAAGAGTAAAAGCGGTTCATCTGGCCCAATGCCAAGCTGCGCGCGCGCCTCAACGCGGGTAAACCCCTGTTGTGGAAAACCGTCAAAAATGGGAAGATGCCCCACACGAATCGGCTTGTCTCCCAGCACACGCTGCGCCATCGCAAAATCTTTTTGGGACATGAAGATGAAAGCATCGCCCAAGCGCAGTGCCGGGCGCGCCAGGAGCAATTCGAGCGCTGAACTGTCAGGTTCGATCATTTGATGACAAAGATAGAGAATGGGAATATGGGCGCGGCGCGCTATTACGGAGACAGTCAACAGCAAAGGAAGCCAGAACGGTGTCCACCATTGCAACAGCAACACATCCGGTTTGTCCATCACAATCCGCTGTGCGGTCTGCCACCAGGTAAGCGGATTCAATGGGTCAATGATTCGCTCGCACGGTTCCTTAAGCGCGTCGCTGCTTGGATCTGGCATCGTACTGCCTGGAAAAAGCCAGCTCGGATACTGTCGCGCATACGAGTAGAAAACGACCTGGTGACGCTCGCGCAAATGCTTGACCAGTAACGTCGAATAATGGGCAATGCCGCCACGAAATGGATAGGTAGGACCGATAACGCAAAATTTCACCACAACACCTCGAAGATCCACACACGATCCTGGTGATAGATCAGACGAAAAAAAGGACTTGAAAGCAACTTGTCTGGATTTAATACCTGCGGTCCGTCATAATTAACACGTCCCTGCCGCTGGCCCACATAGACATATGTAACACCGCGCTTGCGTAAAAGAGCTAGTACGTCTGGATGTGTGAGACCTTTGGTCTGAATCTCGCTTGTCAGTGTGTCAATCCAGAGGATATAGTCTGCGCGTGGGCCTCGCTCTGAGCCGTAAGTAAGTGGGGGAAGTGTAGTCTGTCTTTCGGTAAGCAGAGGCAGCCACCAGCCGCCATCTGATCCAACGATGACCGTATCGCCATACGCAAAAAACGAGTTTACCAGAAAGCGCGTATTTTGGGGCGTATTCTCCTGAATCCACTCTGCCGCGCGTATATCAGGGCGCGTAACCAGAGCGCCTGACATTGCCTGCATATCGTTCAACCGCTGACGCGCGCTCCATAGTCCGATGCCGGTCACCATTAATAATAGCAAAAATGAATGCCCCCATCTACGCTCAGGGTATAGTTGTTTCGCAAATAATATTTCTCGCAATGACAGAAGCAGCCATCCGAACCCTGTCCCGATCAACACACCTGCAGGAATGTAAGATGCAATGAAAAGAGTGAAATTAGTGATAACTCCCTGTCCTGGCAAGTGGAACCATTGTGGATTAGTCGCTAATAGATTGAGAAACCACCATAGCGTCACTAGTGTCACACTTTTTTCGCGCCGCCAGAAACCCCAAGCAATGCAAAGGAGTAGCAATACCCAAAGTATCATTGGCAGGTAGAAATATATATCCCCAATGGCGTTGAATTCTTGAAGAAAGGTTGAGGCTGCTTTAGTCGGTGCGGTTACATAATATGCGAGGATGTTGGGCAGTTTTCCAAAAAAGACATGAACGAACCAGGGCAGAAACAGCGCCACGACTCCCGCAAGCAGCAAAGTGATATTGACAAACAATGTACGCACTGTTTCTCTTTGAACGCCAAGTAAAAAAAACGCCACAAAAAACAAACCGGCGAAGATGGACACGAGATAATGCGTCAGCGCAAGCCCAGCCAGAGCAATCCATACCAAGCCAATCAACCGCCAGTCTCGGGCCTTCGCTTCCAGGGTTGCCCAGGCCAGATAGATTGCTCCCGGCAAAATGACCTGTCCCGCCAGTTGCGTATACCGTCCCCAATTGACATAGTACATCGGCATCGGCGAGAGCAACCCAGCCACCAGTACCGCGCCGACCCCTGCCCAGCTATTGCCTGCCACGCGCGTCGCTAGTGGATAAAGAGCAACAACTGCCAGCGCATTTAGGATTTGCCCTGTCCACAAAACGGACTGAGGCAGATTCAGCCCGCTGACCCAATGGAAAACAGCGACTGCGGCGTGAAATCCAAAGTGATAGGTGAACGTTTGCAGTTCGGCATAAGGCAGCCAGGAATTGAACAGACCGCCGTGATCCACCAGCAGTTGGGCAATCATGGTGTGCTGATACGCATCTCCCCACATGGGCACATCCAGCGAGCGGATGACCCAGAAGCGAGTCGCAAAAATCAGCGTGAGAAGGATAAATAACGCCAGGTCGGGCAAGTCCAGTCGCAGGTTCCAGATCGAAGGTCGAAGGTTGGAAATCTGCCATTTTTTCGCTTTCCAAGTTGGAAGGTACCGCCACAAGAGGATTCCCAATCCAACCAATGGCGGCAACCAGGCATACAGCGCCCCCAGATGCAAACCAATCAGGTCTGTCCACAGGAAGAGCAACGGGTAAAGCGCCAGGCTCAGGCCGGCGGCTAATCCCAATTTTTCGCCCCATGCCAGCGCGTCCCAGCCCGGCCATAGCAACATCAACAGCGCCCAGCCCGGCAGGATAAAAAGAAAAATGGCGACGCCCAGAATGCCCAGCCAACCACCGCCCAAACTCAACAGCCCTCGAAATAATTGTCCGGGATCGTAGGCCAGGCGGAAGGTCATTTGCGCATCCAGCGGACTCCCGTTTTGGTAGATGGCCCCCTCCAGGTAGGTATCGCCGGGGGCAGTGTCCACCCGGACACTGCCAGATCCTTTAATTTTCAGATGCAAATAGTAATCTTTTCCACGCGAATCGTTTTGCGGTGGGAAGGTGAAGCGAACCCAGCCGGGCGCGGTAATGGACTCCACCGACAGGCGGCTGACCGTCAGGTCGGTGGACGATTGAGGGCCGGCGCGCAGGTGCAGTTGAATCTCGCCGCTTCCCGCGGTTTCCGGGCTGAGAAAAATCTCGACCCCAGCCAGGCCATCATCGCGCGCTAACAGTGTCTGTCCAACCGTTTGCCCATCCTGCAAAATAACATGGGTGGAGGCGGTGGCAGGCTGTCCGTCTTTCACAAATGGCGCGCAGGCGGACAGGCTCAAAAATAAAAGTAGAACAGTTAATCGTCTCATGTTGGATCAGGTCTCATGCTATATTCCCTTTCATCCCTCCATTTCGAAGTTCACCTGTGCCTGCGGCACTGGCGCAGGCAGAAATGAGGGAACAGGAGGAGGAAAAATGTTTACAAATTCTACCTGATAATCGGGGACAGAACCAAGGACATCTAACATGGTCGAGCGACTAACGATATTTCGTATCAAAGAGTTTCAGCCACTCTTCGAGTTCACGCTCACTCATGGGCTTTTGGAATATCAATACTCCTCTTACGCTCCTTCCCACTCACCGAACCGGCTATATGATCAGCGGGCACAAATTATTGTGCTTTGCTGAAAACTCTGGAAATCTTTTTTGAGCCATATTTTTCCTCCATATACAGGGGTTTTGCTCGTCTGTCCCCGTGTATACGGGGGGTATGAGTAACCGTTTTAGACTTTTCCAGAGTTTTCAGTTCTTCTTGGTATCGAAACTGATGATGGGGTTGCCTGCTGCGGAAAACCCGGCTTTTAGCTGGCGAATGTTCTTGAATTGCTCATCTCGATTAGCCAACCGTTTTCATGGTTTTCTTCTTTTGAGCT
>Ga0210034_1001357_pt1 | contig 21568 bp, 20 predicted proteins | sample CryGeymeta201505_FD_185466 | JGI IMG/M metagenome (GOLD analysis project Ga0210034, IMG submission 185466) | Groundwater microbial communities from Crystal Geyser aquifers in Utah, USA - Crystal Geyser metaG 2015-05 (SPAdes) (version 2) | ecosystem: Environmental > Aquatic > Deep subsurface >... | reverse complement strand
CTCCAAAGACTCGCTACCCGGTGGCTGGCTTACCTTCCGGGGCGGGATTCTCACCCGCTGGATGATACGACCTTGCCCGGTCGCACTGTAGGTCTGACCCCAAAGCCTGTGCCATAAAAGAATTTAATCACGAATTTGGTGCCATATAAAAATAATCAGTCAAATCAAAATCGTTCAAAATTCCCCACGTACCAACTCTGATCTATTGTCAAACCACTTGCGTCCGTGATGCCTGGATCTATTTCCCCACCGTGTAACACTCTAAGAATAAAGGAAAGGGCGGTATTTACCAAGTCCTTCGGATAGAAATCAGCGTCCGAAAACGTTCTTAGAGATAACGATGAATTTTACATATCAGGTTTTAATGATTCGATATACGCCTTTAAATCCGACATGGCCTGGTCTTTGCCCGGATCACCCTGAAGACCGGACTGGATGCAGTCCCGGATCGTATGACGGTGATTGTTCCCTCGTGGAAGACACTTGAAAGGCATTCTTTGAAAATCTCATCGATAGATTTTTCAGTTTTCTCTTCCCTGCTTAAATTCTTCCATAATTTTACGAATACCCGGCATGACTCGCGGGATGACATCTTTACTCATAAATAGGCCGCCTCTTTTAATATGCTGTCTTTGATTTCCTCCCTGATAGCACTCTTAGGTACAACATCAACATGACAGTTCAATTTTTCCTCAAGGAATAAAGAGAGACCTGTTAAATCCAACAGATTGGCTCCTTCATCAAATTCAACCAACACATCAATGTCACTCCCTCCTTTTTGCACACCTTTTACATAAGAGCCGAAAATGCCCTTTATCTCGGCTTTATATTTCTGCCTGGCTTCTGTTTTCAGTTTATTGAGAATATGAAGAATCTCAGATACAGACATTGTTTTTGCATTCCCCATTTCAGCCTCCATAAGTTGGCTTGTTTATATTTTCTCCAGCAGGATATGGTCTTCTGGATGCAATGAACGTAACATTAAGTGCTATTAAATGCAAGGAAATCTGCGGATTAGATATAAAAAGGGTCGGACCCTTTTTGTTTTTCCTTTTCCTGGAAAAACAGTATGAAGGCCTGGAACAGAACGTCCGGGTTTACATGGATCCGCTTCAGGGAGTTTGAATAAAAAATAGGAACGTATCCCCTTCGGTATCGCTCTTTACAAGTTTGTTGCCGAATCTTTTTACCCATGTGGGAATATCGTATTCTGTACAAGGATCCGTGGTAAAAACCTCCAGAATCTCTCCTCCCTGCATCCCGGCCAAGGTTTTTTTAATTCTTAGCAGAACCAATGAGCAAGGCTCCCCCCTTACGTCCAATGTCTTGTCCGACTTGATCACTGTATTCATCGCCCTTCCCCTCTACAAAAGGTTGAACATCTCCAGAGAAGCTATTATTGAGGTCGAAAACCCTTTTTCATTGATACTTATCGGAGGTTCTCATCAGTAACTTGAGTAAGAAATCCCTTACAAGGATTCAACATATGCCTTTAAATCCGACACGGCCTGGTCTTTGCCCGGATCACCCTGAAGACCGGACTGGATGCAGTCCCGTAAAGGTTGAGGGTCGTGCTTTGATAATTTGATATTGGCACCTCCCTATAAATCTGTAACCAGCCGGAAGACCACTTTCAGCTTGATTAACAGGGATGCGGCGAGAGCTGGGCGCAACATTGTCTCTATGATATAAATCCCTTAAGCATTAACGCGCTGATTTCCTTCAAGATCAACTTTATGTCGGGAGGTAATGCAGGGGTTACACCATGGAATACATGTTTATGATGCGGGAAGGAAGGGATTTCATGATGATGCGGCGCATTATCATATCGGAAAAGCATACGCCCCTGTTTGTCCATATAGTGGAATCTATATTTTGGGATATTCAAATCATTATGGGACTCTTCTGCAAAAAATGCTATTTCAAGAATAGAGGAATCAATAAAAATAAGCGTGCTTTTTAAATAGACGGTTTTGCTGTCGGGTCCAAAATGCTTCTGTATATTGGAGGATAGAATGACCGGATTTGAATTGAAAACCTTTTCGATGTCTTCAATAAATTTTTGTATCATTGAACGGCGGAGCGGATGGCTGACAGTGTTTTTTTCCAATCAGCAAGAAGTTTTGCAAAGGCGAACCAGTCAAAATAGTCTGCTTCGTCTCCCATCTGTCCTGATTCGAATCTTTTTAAAAAGGTTTTAGTTGAAATATGATATTTCTTTTCAAGCTGTTTCAATGCATTTTTATAGAATGCCACGGCATTTGCGCAGAGGGAATATTCGCGCTTTAGTGAAGTTTTGATCTCATTAGCAATTTTCATGAGTTATTTATAAAACAGCTTGTTGTCTGAAGTCAAGATATAACTTAGCCCAAGTTCCGCAGTTCAAAAATCAAAGTTTCGATAAATCAATGGAGTCGAGGGACAGATTTTGATAATTTGATATTGAACAGACTAAAAGAATTGTTTCTTTGTTATTGAAAAAGGACTCACTGACCTTTCCCCACCCCCCACCACTCCGGTGCCAGGCAAAATTTTTCGGGGCTTATTTGCATATAGGCAGGCAGCGGGGAGTCCCCTTATCAAGGTTTAACAGACCTTTAGAAAAGATCCGGTGCCCTTATTTTAAGGACTCGATATAGGTTTTTAAATCCGACACGGCCTGGTCTTTGCCCGGATCACCCTGGAGACCGGACTGGATGCAGTCGCGGATCGTATGTTCGTAGGGGTGTTTTCCCACCAGGCTTTTATCACCCCGGCCCATGTCCGTATGGCAGGTATTGCAGGACTGCCCGTTGGTGCCGAGTGTAGTGTCTGCGAACAGGGCCTTGCCGCGGGCAGCGTCTCCGGGGGGAAGCGAGGACCCGGCACAGCCGGAAATCAGACTCAGAAAAAGTACTGCCAACCCCATTATGATGACCAGACGTTTTCTTTTCATGTTCTTGCCCTCCTGTTTATCCCGTTAGAAGTCTCATCACATCCTGTATGATTCGAAAGCGCATACAAAACTTCTAACGGGGTTTAATATCTTTTCTCGAAGTAGTCTTTCAGGATCTCTCCATGATCAAAGGCGAGATTCCCGGGGATGCTTTCCCTCGTGAAGACCCCCACCTCCCTGGCATCGTCCGCGGCCGCAGGGTCGCCCTGGGCCTCCGCGATAAAAACCGTGGAGATCGTATGCTGTCTTGCATCACGGCCGGGGTCCGAATAGGTATGAAACTGCCGGATCAGCTCCACGTCCAAAGAGGTCTCCTCCCTGGCTTCCCGTATCGCGGCCATTTCCAGAGACTCCCCGTAATCCACAAACCCTCCGGGGAGGGCCCAGCCGAACGGGGGGTTCTCGCGCCGGATCAGCACAATCCCCCTCCCCTTAAGTTCAATGATCAGGTCCACGGTCGGGGTGGGATTTCTCGGCGACCCGGGGGCCTTCTGTCCTGCATTCATCATTTCCCCTTACAGGTTTGGTGAGTCTACCCTGCGACTAATGTCGTGTCACGTCTAAAATGACGTATCCCATTTCCCCCCTCACCTCAATCCTCTCCCCAAGGGGAGAGGAAGTTCAAACATCCCGTCTCCCCATCGGGGAGAAGGTTAGGATGAGGGGGTGACACCAAAAGACACTACAAGGTTGACACGACACTAAGCGAGTCATGAATAAATTTTCTCACCGTCTCATGGAAGGACTCCTTCACCCAGACCAGGATATCGTTGTGTCCGGCATCCCGGACCGTGAAAAAGGTCTTGGGTTCATTGGCTGCATCAAAAAGCCTCTTTCCCAGTTTATAGGGAACGATGTCATCCCGGTCCCCGTGGAGAATCAACAGGGGAACATGAACCTTGCCGATCTTTCCGATGGAATCGTAGCGGATGCGGAAGGGGATAAGACGGCCCAGAACGGGATAGTGGACCTCCGCCATGTCGCGGACCGAGGTAAAGGGCGATTCCAGAATCAGGCCTGCGCAGGGAGACTCCATGGCCATCTGAACGGCCACGGCTGACCCGAGGGATTCCCCGAAGAGGATCAACGCCATAGGCGAGACCCCCTTGTCCGAGGCAAGATAGCGGAGGGCTGAACGGGCATCTTCATAGGTCCCCTGTTCAGAGACCTTCCCGCCACTCTTCCCATACCCCCGGTAGTCCACGATCATCTGATTGACCCGCCACGCATCATGGTAAATTTTGAGCAGTTCCACACGGTCCCCGATGTTCCCGGCATTTCCGTGAAACCAGAGCAGGGTCGCTTCCGCCCCTTCACAGGGAACATACCAGGCGCAAATCCTGACCCCGTCTCCGGTCCGGATAAAGACCTCCTCATAGGCAAGCCCCACATCCGAGGGCGTGCCGGCCACATGAGCATCCGGGAAGTAGATGAATCCGCTCTCAATCGGCACGCTGCATCCCATGACAACCAGTAATATCCAGTTGAAAAATAAGAATTTTCTCATCTGCGGGGAGTATACCCCATGTCATCCTTCCCGCCAAGCCATTCCTGTAAGAATCCAGGTAAAAATCCGGGGCCAGGGCGGCTGACCTGATTTTTCCAGACCTGCTCAAGTTCTGGCCCATTTTATCCGATAGATAAAATAAATAAAGATACTAAAAGACTAAATGGATAGCAAATCATCGTGGAATGCATCCGGAAACATCCTGCTATCGGCGTGACCATGCTTCAGCACGTCAGCTTCCTCGACCGGGAGCGGCTGATCATCCTGCACCACCACGAGTGGTTTAACGGTTCGGGATATCCCTCCAGGATCCGCGGGGAGAGGATCCCCATCGGAGCCCGGATCATCGCCGTTGCCGATGCCTATGTGGCCATGTGCCATGACAGGTCGCACCGCAAAGGCAGAGGAGACAAGGAAGCCGTTGAAGAACTTATCCGGAACAAGGGGAGACAGTTCGATCCATCGGTCGTGGACGCCTTCATCCGGGCCTTGGCCGGGGCGGGCCAGCCCAGGTAATATCCCTTTAATTCAAGGTCTTTCTCAGTCCCTGAACCACCCTGCCTGTTCCTTCAACTCCCTGTCCATAAATGTCTCCGCCTCACGTTGATTTTTTCCTTTGAAACGGCGATGAATTATGCTATTGTGCATTTCCGAATTAAAAATCATCTCCAAAAGAACGGGTGAAAACATCAGGGGTCAAGGGGTCAAGGATTCCAGGGGTCAAGTGAAGCGATCAAATACTACAGGGTAGTTAACGGTTTGGCAGAAGTCTTATCAATTATGCTTGGAGATTTACAAAATAGCAAAAAAATTTCCTGAAAAAGATAGTGATATCGAGGAGGTTGAGCGAATGCTCAAGGCTCTGATCAAATCACTGAAAAACAAACACTTGACCCCTTGACCCCAAGATACCTCAGTGTAGTAGCCGTCGCAGACGGCAAGGATAGAGAAAAGCGGTGCACGCGAAGCGTAACCCTGGAATCCTCGAACCCTTCTTACCCTCTATATGGGAGAAGAACTTAAATTAAAAGAAGGCGCATTTGTATCCAATCATCCCCACCTGCAGGATCAATGTTTTAAAGCAGGAGCATTATTGAAGCTTCCATCGTTGAAAATCAAAAATATCCATGTGCCCCGTCCGATTATCCAGGGAGGGATGGGGGTCGGCATATCCTGGGATAACCTCGCTGGAAACGTGGCTAAAAACGGGTGCATCGGGATCGTCTCAGGGGTCTGCACCGGTTATCGGTATCCCGACTTTGTGAAGACTTTCCAGGGGCGGCCGTTGAGCCCGGCCAATCTGCACCATCGCGAATCCCTGATCCGGATTGTCAAACGAGCCAAGGAGATCGCCGAGGGGAACGGAGCGGTCGGGGTGAATATCCTGTACTGCATCACGGATTACGGAAGGGTGGTCAGGGATGCGATAGATGCGGGGGCCGATCTGATCATCTCCGGCGCAGGAATCCCGTTGCGTCTTCCCGAATATGCGGGCGATGCGGATATCGCCCTCATTCCCATTGTCTCATCGGCACGGGTTCTCGGCATCATCTGCAAAAGCTGGCTCCGCCGCTACAACCGCCTTCCCGATGCGGTGGTCATGGAAGGGTCAAATCGCAGAGGAGCAGAAGCTCGAACTCATGCTACAACCGCCTTCCCGATGCGGTGGTCATGGAAGGACCCAAGTCCGGCGGACACCAGGGATATACGTTTGAGCAGTGTGAAGATCCTGAATACGCTTTAGAAAATATCTTTCCCAAGGTCCTGGACGAGGCCAGGAAATGGGGCGACTTCCCGGTCATCCCTGCGGGCGGGATCTGGGATAGGGCGGATATCGAAAAGTTCATCTCGAAGGGGGCCGCCGGTGTTCAGATGGCCACCCGGTTCATCGGAACCTACGAGTGCGACGCGCCGGATGAATTCAAACAGGTCATCGTAAATTCAAGGAAGCAGGATATTTTCCTGATGAAATCCCCGGTAGGGTATCCTGCAAGAGGCATCCTCACCCCTCTCCACCATGCCATCAAGCAAGGCTCCTCTCCAAAAATCCAGTGCATCTCCAACTGCATCTCGGTCTGCAACCACGGGGAAAAGTCCAAACAGGTGGGCTTTTGCATTGCCGATAGATTAGGCGATGCCGTATGGGGGAAGGTGGATACCGGGCTGTTCTTCTCCGGGAGTAACGGGTGGCGTATTAAAAAACTGGTCCATGTCAAGGATCTCATTGAGGATCTGACCCGGGAAGTCACGATCCCCCTGGAAGCGGCATCCTGTTAGCGCTGCATCCCCGAAGACCTTTTCTCTTCCAGTCCGAGTTTTTTGATCTTCCGGTGAAGATTGCTTCTCTCGATCTCCAGGACCTTCGCGGTCTGGGAGATATTCCAGTCATTCTCCTGAAGCTTCTGGAGGATATAGTCCAGCTCAAATTCCTGCCTGGCCTCTCTCAGGGTCCCGGAATAATGCATGACCTTGGCCCTGCCGGCCGCACCGCGGATCCCCACGGGAATATTCTCCGGTCCGATCGTATCTTGCTGCACCATGATCATGATCCGTTCCACGATGTTCTTAAGCTCCCGCACGTTTCCCGGCCAGTCGTACTGCATCAGGAGGTTCATCCCTTCCTTGAGAATCTCTTTGGGCCTGACCCCGTTCTTCTGCGCATACTCATGGATAAAATACTGAACCAGAAGAGGGATGTCCCCGGGCCTTTCCCGGAGCGGAGGCATATACATGGGGATGACATTCAGCCGGTAGAAAAGATCATCCCGGAAACGCCCTTCTTTGATCTCCTTTTCAAGGTCCTTGTTTGAGGCGGCAATTACGCGCACATCCACTTCGATGGTCTTGGTCCCCCCCACCCGCTGGACGGTCTGCTCCTGCAGGACGCGGAGGACCTTGGCCTGCGTGGCCAGAGTCATATCGCCGATCTCGTCCAGAAAGAGCGTCCCCTGGTCCGCCAGTTCGAACTTCCCCTTCCGCATGCTGGTCGCCCCGGTGAAAGATCCTTTCTCGTGGCCGAAGAGTTCCGATTCGATCAGCTCCTGCGGGATGGCCGCGCAGTTGACCTCCACAAAGGGATTATCCCTCCGATCGCTTTGGAAATGGATCTGGCGGGCGATCAGTTCCTTGCCGGTCCCGTTCTCTCCGTAGATCAGGACCCTGCCGTTACTGGGCCCGGCGATCTTGATCTGCTCTTTTAATTCGAGTATGACCGGTGTCTCCCCAACAATCTCATACCCCTGGATCAGACGCCCTCGGAGGGCGCGGTTCTCATCTTCGAGCCTCTTCTTTTCCAGGGCGTTCTGGATCACGATATCCAGCTTGTCCACGGATAGGGGTTTTTCGATGAAGTCGTAGGCGCCGAACTTGGTGGACCGGACGGCCGTATCGATGGTGCCATGACCGGACATCATGATGATGACGGCATCCGGGTCGTTTTCCTTAATCTTTCTTAAGACCTCGATCCCGTCCATACTCGGGAGCCAGACATCCAGAAGGGTGACATCGGGCGACACATCCCCGAAAATCTTCAGCGCTTCTTCCCCGGACCCGGCAGAGACCACCTCATACCCCTCGTCCTCGAGCACATGGGTCAGAGATTTCAAGATGCTGACTTCGTCATCCACTAAAAGAATCCGCGCCTTGGCCATAGACATTCCTTCATTGAGGTTCTTTTCCCATTGAAAATGCAAAGCGGATGCTTTGCATTTTCAAGCCGCGACCGGCAGCTCTATCACAAACATGGTCCCCTTGGGTTTATTGTCCTTCACCCGGATATACCCTCCATGATCCTTGACAATACGGTCCACGATGGAGAGCCCCAGGCCGGTGCCGGATTTTTTTCTCGAGAAGTAAGGCAAAAAGAGTTTCTCCTTGTCTTCCGGACGGATCCCGGTCCCCTCGTCCCGCACCTCCAGGGTAGCCATTTTAAGGCCGGGATTGAAACAGGTTCTGATCCAGATCCTTCCATGATCGCTCATGGCTTCCACCGCATTCTCCAGCAGATTGATCAAGGCCCTTCGGATCTGTTCTTTGTCTATATTCAGGATGGGGAGTTTTTCGTCCAGCTCCTTGATGATTTCGATCCCTTTGTGCCCTTCATAGAGGGTGGCAGCCTCCTCGACGATGACGTGGAGATCATTGGGCGAGGGCTGCGCATCCGGCATCTTGGCGAACTCGGAGAATTCGTTCACCAGCTTTTTCATTCCTTCCACTTCGCTGATAATCGTTGAAGTACAATCCCGGATCACCTCATCCAGGTCCTCGGATTTCTTTTCGTGCTTGCGCAGCAGCCGCTGGGCCGAAAGCTGGATCGGAGTCAGCGGGTTTTTGATCTCATGGGCGATCCGGCGGGCCACCTCGCGCCATGCCGCCGCCTTCTGGGCCTTGGCCAGCTCGGTGAAATCATCCAGGACCACGACCGCGCCCAGATAGTTTCCCCGGTCGTCTTCCAGCGATGTGACATGGCCCTTGACATGCAGGGTCTTTTGTTCGGTCGAAATCTTAAGATCCCTGCCAAAGCTCTTTTGATGTCCGGTCGTCACCATCTGGATGCTCTCCAGGAGTTTGGGAAACTTGAAGATGTCCCGGTAATCTTTTCCTCTGGCGTCCACCATCCGAATCCCCAGCATCTGTTCCACTGCCCGGTTGATGGTGGTGATGCGCCCCTGCCAGTCCATGGAGATGACTCCGGTATCGATATTCTGCAGGATGGTCTCGATGTAACTCCTCCTTCTGTCCAGCTCTTCGTTCGAAACCTTGAGTTCGATGTTCGTCCGCTCGAGATTTTCCTTGCTTCCCTTGAGATCGCTCATCATCCGGTTGAAGGAGTCCATCAAAACACCCAGTTCATCCTTGGCGTCCACATCAATCACAAAGTCCAGATCCCCCTCCGCAATCCGGTGCGTGGCCCCCGTCAGCTCCTGGATGGGGATCGTAATCTTGCGGGCCAGATAAAGCCCCACCCAGATGGCCGAGAAGGCGATCACCAGGGTGCCCAGGAAAAGAACCATGATGTAGAGGGCCTTTTTGGGATTTTTTAAACTTGCCTGCCTGCGATATTCATCAAAGGCGCTGATGATGTTCATCATTTTGTTGGCCAGGCTCTTCTGGACATAGTAGTTGACCACGATCACCCCGACCACATCCGTGCGGTTAAAGGAGGAAACCACCGGCACCACGCCCCGGATGATATCCCCCTCTCCCATGGGTTCGCTTTCCGTGTGTTCCTTGCCCTTGAATCCGATCTCGATGATCTCAGAGCGCGGCCCCACAAAGGTCTTTGAAGGGACCTCCGGGTTCATGGCCTTGACCAACTCTTCGTGCGTGGCCGAAAAGACCTCCACCACACCGAGGTTGTACTCTTTCTGCTTCTGGTTGATGAGTTCCCGAAGCCGCTTCAGATTCACCTCGTTGAGCAGCTTGTTTTCCGTGATCTGTTCGCTGATCTGCCGTCCGTAATAGAGGGCGTTCAGCTCGGAATTCTTATAGTAGACCTTGGCCACGTCCATGGACTCCTCCAGGGAATCCTCCACGCGTTTATTGAACCAGTTGTCTATGCTCGTGGTGATCAGGAAACTGGCGATGGTGAACAGAAGCACGGAAGGAATCACGGAGAAACCGATAAAGGCGATGATGAGCTTAGTCTTGATTCTGGCCCTCGGCAGAACCTTTCTCCCCTCGAAGTAATACTTGATCAGGTTTCGAAAAACCATAAGGATGAGCACAAGGGAGAGGATGGTGATGATCACGGCCAGAGCAAGAAGGATGCTGTAATCGGAGACCGGGATCCGGATCTTCTCCGAGTTCTCAAGCTTCGATCTGAACCTGAAAAAGAACCCGATCAAGGCCAGGATGCCGAGGATGACAAACAGTTTCGGACGGAAGCGATGGGAGGAATGGGATCTCTCGGATCCGGATTGCCGATCCGCCATGCTTTTCCTCCTTTGAAATGCGGTTATCCTTTCATGTTCCTGTAAAATTTCAAAAAATTATAACCCAGCGGGGGGGAAATGTCCATATGTAAAACACCCCCATACTTTGCTCTTAAGCAGGGTTGACGATGATCTCCAAGGGCCGGATCGGATCTCGTCGGCTATGGAACCGAGGGGAGAGATAAAAAAAGGAGCCGGCCTCTGACGGCCGGCTCCTGATACTTTTTGGTGGAGCTGATCGGGATCGAACCGACGACCTCTTGAATGCCATTCAAGCGCTCTCCCAACTGAGCTACAGCCCCGAATTAAATATAAAATCAATATAGCATTGAGAAAATTCCCTTGTCAAGGCTAAATCCTATTGACTTTTTTGAAGATTATTGTAAACTGAAAAAAATTTCAGAGTGATCATTTCTTAAGCATGATATCCTAAGAATCAAGAATAAGGAGGTCTCATTATGGCTGTCCGTGTGGCAATTAATGGGTTCGGGAGAATCGGGAGGAATATTTTAAGAGCGTCTCTCGACAACAATAAACTGGATTTTGCAGCGATTAATGACCTGACCACGCCGGAGACTCTGGCCCATCTGCTGAAATATGATTCAATCCACGGCACATTGGAGACGAAGGTCAAGGCCAAGAAGAACGCCATCTCGGTCGGGGAGCGGGAGATCAGGATTCTTTCGCTCAGGGATCCGGCGGCTCTTCCCTGGAAGGAATTGAAAATCGATGTGGTCGTGGAGTCCACGGGACTTTTTTTGGACCGCGCCAATGCATCCAAACATCTTGCAGCCGGAGCCAAGAAGGTGATTATCACCGCTCCGGCCAAAGAGCCTGATGTGACCATGGTCCTTGGGGTGAACAACGGGATGTACAATCCCAAGGAACACCATATTATTTCCAATGCCTCCTGCACCACCAACTGTCTTGCCCCCGTGGCCAAGGTCCTCCTGGAGAATTTCGGCATTGTCAAGGGGCTCATGACCACGGTCCATGCCTATACCAACGATCAGAGGATCCTCGATTTCCCGCACAAGGATTTACGCCGCGCCCGGGCCGCATCGGTATCCATTATCCCGACGACAACGGGCGCCGCCCGGGCCGTTTCCCTGGTTCTTCCCCAATTGAAAGGAAAACTGGACGGGATGGCCATGCGGGTTCCCACGCCCAATGTTTCAGTGGTTGATCTGGTGGCATTGACCGAAAAAGAGACCACCAAAGAGGAGGTCAATGAAGCCATGAAAGCCGCATCCAAAGGGGCGCTCAAAGGGATCCTGCAATACATCGATGAGCCGCTGGTTTCCAAGGATTTCAATGGGAGTTCTTTTTCATCCTCTTTTGACGCAGCCCTGACTTCGGTGATCGGAGGGAATCTGGTCAAGGTGATTGCATGGTATGACAATGAGTGGGGGTACTCCTGCAGGGTGAGGGATCTGATCCTTTTTATCTCCAAAAAGAAATAACTTCAGAAAAGAAGGATTTGTGATTTATTTCCATGCCGGCCGAAGGCTCGCTTAGAGCGGATCCCTTGTTCTGCCGGCATATTTTTAGGCGCAAAAACCATGTATGCTGTGATCCTGGCCGGGGGAAGCGGCACCCGGTTCTGGCCCAAAAGTCGGCGGAGAAGACCCAAACAGCTCCTGAACATTGTCGGTCTCACATCCATGCTCCGGCAGACCGTGGAGCGGGTCCTCACGCTCATTCCTTACGAACGGGTCCTCATCGTTTCCAGCTCTGAACTTGTGGAAATGGTGAAGCAGGAAATCCCTGAACTCCCCAGGGAGAATCTTCTCATCGAATCTGTAGGGCGAAATACCACCCCCGCCATCGGCCTTGCGGCTATGGTCCTGAAAAAAAGGGACCCTGACGCAGTGATGGTCATCCTGCCGGCGGATCATGTGATCCGTAAAAAAAGCCGCCTGCTGCAGGGCTTGAAGAAAGGGGATCGGATCGTGAGAAAACATCAGGTCTTGATTACCCTTGGGATCAGTCCCACTCGTCCGGAGACCGGATATGGATATATCGAACAAGGGAAGGAATTTGAAGACGGGGTCTTCCGGGTGCGGCGGTTCACCGAAAAACCGGTTCGTAGAACCGCCGAAAGGTTTCTGAAGACCGGGAGGTTTTCATGGAACAGTGGAATGTTCATCTGGAAGGCGGCGGATATCCTCTCTGCGATTCAACGCTTCTGCCCGGAACTCTACCCAGGGCTGATTAAGATCGAAAAAGCTCTGGGAACAGAGAAAGAGGCACAGACGATCAGCCGGGTTTATAAAAAGATCCGGGGAGATTCCATCGACTATGGGGTTCTGGAGAAGGCGGACAACATCCTGGTGATCCCTGTGGATCTTGGATGGAATGATGTGGGTTCGTGGAGCGCTTTGGATGAACTTTCAGGCAAGGATAAAAACGGGAACGTGGTCCATGGGGATTCTATCCTGTTGGATACCCGGAGAAGCATCTTCTATTCCGAAGGGAGGATGATTGCGGCTATCGGGGTGGAGGATCTGGTGGTGGTGGAGACCGGGGATGCGCTCCTGGTCTGCCGAAAGAATCGGTCCCAGGAAGTCAGAACGGTCGTGGATCTTCTGAAAAAGAAGGGGTTGGATCAGTATCTGTGAGCCGGATCATTGGCATCGGGATTGATATCATCGAAATTGCACGGATCGAGAAGGCCATGCAGAAGGGTTCCGACCGTTTCCGTCATCGGACCTTCACGGACCGTGAGGTGGAGTACTGCGAGAAGAAGAGGAAAAAATATCAGCACTATGCCGCACGTTTTGCCGCCAAGGAGTCGGCCATGAAGGCCCTGGGGACGGGGTGGCGCAAAGGGATCGGTTTTTCAGAGATTGAGCTGATCCATGGGTCCTCCGGAAAGCCGGAGTTGTTCTTTCATGGAAAGGCCGGGGAGATCTTAGACGCATCAGGAGGGAAGGAGGCGTTTGTTTCCGTTTCTCATTCTCATAATTATGCCGCAGCCATGGTCGTACTCACGGGGTAACCTGGTTCCTGATTTCTTTTCCCCGTTTTGATGATTTTTGCCGAGGCGCCGGATCCACAAAGGTGACGCTTTTTTCTTCCGACATCACCGCCAGAATTTTTGCAGGTAACGAAGCCGGTCCGCTCAGAATTCTTTCAGCCAGCGGTACTTCAATGAACTTTTTGACGGCGCGCTTCAAAGGTCTTGCTCCATAACGCGGATCGGCGCCTTCGCGGATCAGAAAATTGATGACATTCCTGCTGAACCGGAGATGGATCTTCATCCCGCTGAGTTTCCGCTGCAGGTGTTCAAGCTGCAGTTGGACAATCCTTCGTGTTTCCTTGTGTCCGAGCGGGTTGAAACAAATGATCTCGTCAATGCGGTTCAGGAATTCAGGGCGGAAGATCTTCTCAAGGGATTTCAGGGTCTCACGCCTGACCACGTTACGATTCAAGACGTCCTGTCTCGTGAATCCTACGGCGCTTTTCATCTCCTCAATTCCTTCAACGCCTGCGTTGCTCGTGAGGATGATCACGGCATCCTGGAAGGGGATTTTTCTCCCTTTATTGTCGGTGAGAATCCCCTCATCCATGATTTGAAGAAGCAGGTTGTGGATCATGGGGTTTGCCTTTTCGATCTCATCGAAGAGGACCACATTCACCGGCCGTTTCAGCATCTGTTCGCTAAGGCTCCCGCCGTCATCGTATCCTACATAACCCGGAGGGGCGCCGATCAGCTTGGCATATTCATGGGGCTGCGAGAACTCCGAGCAGTCCACCCGGACCATATTTTTCTCATCCCCGGTCAAGAACTCGGCCAGGGCCTTGGCCAGTTCGGTCTTGCCTACGCCGGTCTGCCCGATGAAAAGGAAACATCCCACCGGCCTGTTTGAATCCTTGATCCCGACCTTTGCGCTTTTGATAGACTGGGCGATCTTGTTAATGGCCTCATCCTGTCCTATGATCCTCTTTCTTAACGAGTCTTCGATTCCATGGATTTCCCGTATGCAGGTCCAGAGGTCTTTTCCCCCTGTAGAGAGGAGCAAAGAGGATCGCTCATTTTTTTCCTGCACGGGTATATTGACATTGTAGATATTCAAAGACGGGTTCACCTTGATACACATCCGGTAGAGTTCCTCGATGGCGCTTTCAATGTCGACCTCCCGGTCATATTCACGATGGATCAAGGATCGGACCTCTTCATCGTACTCAGGAATAGACGCCTTGATAACCAGCTCCTGGTATGAGCTTTTATCCCTCATGTCTGCGTTTTGAAAAAACAGGTCCATTTCTTCCTGGGTCAGCTCTTTGACCTTGATGAAGGAGTCGATCATCGGACAATATCTCATTTTGAGGCTTGATTTGAACTGCATGGATGGTTCCTCCCTATCCATATCTCAGGACGTCATTCTCATGCTTTTATGAATATTTTATCGGATCTCATGGCCCGGAACTTGAGAGGATTCTTGGATGATTCAAGAACCGAGCCGGTGTTTATTTATAATAAATAATCCTAAAGAGGGGTTGCAATTTTCATGCGGGGTGACTATATTTTCAACTCTATTAGCACTCCTCATTGCTGAGTGCTAACAATTCCACTAATCTTTTAAGCCGTTAAAATGGGAAAATGGTGATGTTTAATAGTAACTCATTGAAATGAAAGGAGAATCAATATGCTCAAACCATTGAAGGATCGGCTTTTGATCAGCTACCTGGAAAAGGAAGAGAAGACGGCTGGAGGGATTATTATTCCAGACACCGCCAAGGAACGCCCGCAGAAAGGGAAGGTGGAGGCCATCGGGAAAGAAGTGGAAGACATCAAGGTCGGGAATGTGATCATGTTCAAGACCTACTCTCCGGACAACATCAAGATGGACGGCAAGGAGTATGGGATTTTAAAAATGGAAGACGTCATGGGTATTATTGAATAACATCTCGAAAACCAAGGAGGAATAGAATTATGGCGAAGCTCATCAAGTATAGTGAGGAAGCAAGAACTGCAATTTTGTCCGGAGTCAATCAACTGGCTGACGTGGTCAAGGTTACCCTGGGGCCGCGGGGAAGAAATGTCGTCCTCGATAAAGGGTTCGGCGCGCCGATTTCGACCAAAGACGGCGTGAGCGTTGCCAAGGAAGTGGAGTTGGAAGATAAGTTCGAGAACATGGGGGCTCAGATTGTCAAGGAAGTTGCCAGCAAGACTTCGGATGTGGCCGGAGACGGAACGACGACAGCGACGGTTTTTGCCCAGGCCATTTTCCGGGAAGGGATCCGGAATGTGACGGCCGGCGCCAACCCTATGGAACTGAAACGCGGGATCGAAAAGGCTGTGGCCGTGGTGGTTGAGGAACTCAAAAAGCTCAGCAAACCCACACGGGACAAGAAAGAGATCGCCCAGGTAGGGACCATCTCCGCTAACAATGACACAACCATCGGAGAGATTATCGCCGAGGCCATGGAAAAGGTCGGCAAGGAAGGGGTCATCACGGTTGAAGAGGCCAAGGGGATGGAGACGACCCTGGAGGCCGTGGAAGGGATGCAGTTTGACCGCGGGTATCTCTCTCCTTATTTCGTGACCGACGCTGAGCGGATGGAGTGCGTTATCCATGATCCTGTCATCCTGATCCATGACAAGAAGATCAGCAACATGAAAGATATCCTCCCGCTTCTGGAAAAAATCGCCAAGATGGGCAAGCCGCTGCTGATCATCTCGGAAGATGTGGAAGGAGAGGCCTTGGCCACCCTGGTCGTTAACAAGCTGCGCGGAACGCTGAACGTGGCCGCTGTGAAGGCCCCCGGATTTGGCGATAGAAGAAAGGCCATGCTCGAAGATATTGCTGTGTTGACGGGCGGCAAAGTGCTTTCGGAAGAATTGGGAATCAGTCTGGATTCGGCCAAGGTCGAAGATCTGGGCAGCGCGAAGACCATCAAGATCGACAAGGACAATACCACCATTATCGATGGCGCAGGTAATCCCACGGCCATCAAGGACCGGGTGAAACAAATCCGTGTCCAGATTGAGCAGTCCACTTCGGATTACGACAAGGAAAAACTCCAGGAGCGCCTGGCCAAATTGGTCGGAGGGGTTGCCGTCATCAATGTGGGGGCTTCTACAGAGGCCGAGATGAAGGAAAAGAAGGCCCGTGTCGAGGATGCCCTTCATGCAACCCGTGCGGCGGTTGAAGAGGGGATTGTCCCCGGCGGCGGTGTGGCATTTCTCCGGACCATTCCCATCCTTGAAAAACTGAAATTGGAGGGGGATATGCAGATCGGGGTCAGGATCGTGATGCGTGCGCTGGAAGAGCCGATCCGTCAGATTGCCAATAATGCCGGCAAGGAAGGCTCTGTCGTGGTGGAGCATGTGAAGAAGGAAAAAGGGAACATCGGGTATGATGCCAATACAGACCAGTATGTGGATATGATCGAGGCAGGGATCATCGATCCGACCAAGGTCTCCCGTACGGCGCTGCAGAATGCCTCAAGTATCGCTTCTCTTCTGATTACCACGGAGGCCATGATCACCGATAAGCCGGAAGAAAAGGGAAGCCCGGCCGGTATGGGCGGAGGCCATGGCATGGGCGGCATGGGCGGTATGGGCGGTATGATGTAAGCCGTACTTGCAGAAATCTTCAATTAAAAAAGACCCCCTGCTATGGAGGCGGGGGGTCTTTTTTTGTGGTTTCCCTGGATCAGGAGAGAAAAGCCTCTCTCTCCTCTGCCGTGATCTCCACCTCTTTTCCGGCAAGGCCTTTCCGGAAAGGGTGAAGACCTTCAATATACTCTCCGCTCGAGCCCTGTTTTTCAGGGTTCGTTTGAAACCGCTCCAGATAGAGAAACCTTTGATCAAGAACCTCAAAACAGCGATATTGATAAAACAGCGGGGATAGGAGAGGGGCTGCCCTGAGGGACCTTTTCATCAGCATAGGAAATTCCGGGTAGATCAGGGCAGCCCGGGGGGAAACCGTTTTGTTCAAGTCAAGGATCGGGAACAACTGCCTGAGCATGGAGAGGTTTTTTACAAACCAGTCCGATTGAGATTCCGCATTCAACAGGGCGTTTTCATCCGGTCCGACATCAGCAAGAATCAGCAGAGGCCTTCTATTTCTATCTTTCATTACCAGATCAATCAGGGGGAATTCCTCCGTTCCGATCGGGCCGCCGAGAATTTCAACCCCCTGTTCAATCAGGGTTGAGGTGTTCCTGATGAGCTGGATCAGGTCTTGTTTCTTGTTCAGATGGATTTGTTTAAATGGCATCCGTTTTGTTTTAATCCTTCCTATTCCATATTTCCATCGGAACTGCGCCTCCGGTCATCATCCTCAATGATCAATCTGCTGATATTATACATTTGTCTTCGTATCTCGGAACTCGGCCATTTCAATACCAATGGGACCCCTTGGGATATGGATTCGTCGATCTCCTCTCCTTTCTGTATAAAAGCATAGCTGACAAGATCTTTTTCCAAAAACCGTTTTGCATTCTTGGCCATTTTGAAAAAGGCGTCTTCCGCATCCTGCTCACCTTTTTCAGAATAAACAATCAGGCCGGTTTGAATCTCTCCAGACTTCTGATGGAGAGCCTTGATCACAGAGTAGGATTTGAGCATACCTGCCCGGTCGGAAGGCGAGATGACAATACAGAGGGAGATCTGTCTGAGCAGGGTCCCCAGTTCTTCCAACCGGGTGGATGGGATGTGAAAAATCATGAAATCATATTTTTGATATTCTTCAGGCCAGGGACAACGCCTCCCATCCCGGATGAGTTCCCTGTAAGACATGAGATGGCTGAGAAAAGGAGTGCGGTAGGCAATGCGGACACCCATGGGGGCATGGATCAAGATGGGTTCGGCGGCGTTCTCAATGTCGGTCACCCCCATGAGCCGGGTCACGTTCAAACTTCCGGGATCCTCGTCGATCACCAGCACCCGGTACCCCTGTCTGGCCAGCTCGATCCCGATGTTGCAGATGGCAAAGATGCCCATCCTCTCCATGGGGCCGCCCGTGATTCCGATCGTGTGAATTTCAGGCATCGCATCACATCTTAAATCAAACTCCTGCACGTTCCGACCGAGTGGGTTATCGGTTGATCTCGTTGAGGATTCAGTTGAGAGGAATACATGGGATATCTCCTCGAGCCCTCTTCCCAACCGCCGCCCTGACATGGTATCTCCTTTTTGACCTTAGTGGCCCTATTCGTAAATACGGTGGCATTCGAGTGCCGTAAGGCGGTCGGATCAAAGTTCCGCTCCTTACGGTGTACCAGAGGGGTACGCCTCAGTCGAGCGCGGAGATGAGACGCCCTACGGCCCTCTCGGTACGCCACCATATTTACGAACAGGACCACTTAGATAAATGGAAGATCCGGCCTGCTTCACTGAATGACCTTCAGGGTCATTGGAGCCGGCATGATGCGTTCATATCGGATGCGGGGTCACTCCCTTTTTGCTGATGGCGTTCCCAGTAAGGGACTTCCACAACCGAGTCAATCCCGCCGAACTCGTTGATGATGTATTTGGGATTATATTGGTCCTCCTTCCACTCTCCATCCGCGATGAACTTGTAATGGTAGGTTCCGGGCGGCAGGGAGACCAATTTTTTCCAGGTCCCATCCGGCTCTTTCTGAAGTTCGGAAGACGGATCCGGCGTCCAGTTGTTAAAGTCTCCCACCAGTTTCAGGGATTGTATATCGGCTCCCTTGTAGGAGAAAAGGACGCCGTTTTGCACCGGACGAGGGCCGAGGATCTTCGCGGTCTGTTCCTGCGCTTCCTTTTCGGGAATTTGAAGAACCTCTTGTGCAAGGGAAAGAAAATCTTTGTATCCGATGCAATGCTTGTCAAACTCGGTGATGGGAGAGCCGAAACTGGCTGCCTCTTTGAGGCGGATGTTAAAGTGAATGACCGTCTGGAACGTGTTTTCCATGAAATGTTTTTTGATCTCCTCAAAGATCTCGCTCGAAAGCCTTGTTCTTCTATCGAACATGGTGAGCAGAATATGAATATGAATGTTGTGACTTAATTTTTCAGCAAAGAGCTGGATGGTCTCCGTGAGTTTCCCAAGACCGTGGAGTGAGAAAAAACTCGGTTCAACGGGGATGATCGCATACTGGGATGCCATCAAGGCATTGAAGGACAAAAGTCCCACAGAAGGCGGACAGTCAATGAGAATATAATCATATTCTTTCTTCATTCTCTGGATGGCCTGCAGGAGCCGGGTTTCTCTCCCCGGAGCGTTGGCCATTTTTTGTTCAAAGACAGACAGGACTATATTGGAAGGGATCAGATCGAGATTTTCCCCTACATGGGAGATAATGTCTTCCAGTATAGGCCTATCCACCTCATCGATCGAGAGGAGGACATCATAAAGACAAATTTCGAGTTCTTTTGGACTGACATTGAGCCCTAATGATGCATGTGACTGTGGATCCATATCGATCAGCAAGACCCTTTTACCCAAAGAAGCAAGAGATGCTGAAAGATTGATGGCCGTTGTTGTCTTACCGCAGCCTCCTTTTTGGTTGACAATTGCTATTGTTTTCATAGCCTGCTCCTTTCAGGTTCGCTGACTCTCTGCTATAGACATACGATCTTCCCTTGGAAGTTCAAAAGCAGGTCAGAACCATTCATGGTGTCTTTTCTGCATCACCTCCTCGTTATGTTCATGCAGGACAGATTCCCTCCTCCGTCCTATTTTGTGTTTATTGATGAAAGATACACTATATATGGTGTAAAAGATAGACAAAATAAGCGTGGATGTCAAGAAAAATTATCAAATTATTGACAAAAAAATAGAGGGCTGCTCGTATGCTCAAAAAGAAATGGTTGAGTTAGAAGGGGGTAGTGCTTAAATTCCGTACTTTTCCATTTTATAGCGGAGGATCTTTCTGGTCGTATGGAGGAGTTCTGCGGCCCGGATCTGGACACCTTCGGCCTGGATCAACGCCTTTTTGATGTAAGATTTCTCCAACTCTTCCACCACATCGGATAGAGAAATCCCTTGTTCCGGGATGATGATCTCATTTAGGGATGCGGCGGTTTTTCTGGGACGGTCAGGGAATGTAAACGATTTCGGGGTTAAGGTATCGGAGCGGGTCAATACGACGGCCCGCTCGATCAAATTCTGAAGTTCTCGTACGTTTCCCGGCCAATCATAATGAATTAACAAATCCATGGCCTCAGGTAGTATGGTTTTTTTCGTCTGATGGGTCTCCTCCGAGTATTTATCAATGAAGTGATGGACCAGAAGGGGGATGTCCTCCCGGCGTTCCCGGAGAGGGGGAATTTCGATGGGAACCACATTAATCCGGTAATAGAGGTCCTCGCGGAAGCGGCCCTCCCGAACTCTCTGTTCCAGATCGGTGTTGGTCGCCGCGATCATCCTCACATCCACCCGGATCGTTTGTGTGCCGCCAAGACGTTCAAACTCCCCGTTCTGAAGGACCCTTAAGATTTTTACTTGAAGAAGCGTATCCATATCGCCGATCTCATCCAGAAAAAGGGTCCCGCCGTCTGCCAGCTCGAAACGCCCCGGTTTTTGCCGTTCCGCTCCGGTGAAGGCCCCTTTTTCATACCCGAAAAGTTCGGACTCCAGGAGGGTGCCGGGGATGGCGCCGCAGTTCAGTTTGATGAAAGGCATGGACGATCGGTTGCTGTGGTAATGAACGGCCCCGGCAACCAACTCCTTGCCGGTTCCGCTTCCTCCCCGGATCAGAATCGTGCTTTTGGTGGGGGCGATCTGATTAATCAGCTGGAAAATCCGCTGCATGGGATTACTCCTGCCGATGATGTTATCGAACCGGTATTTTGACTGAAGCTCGGATCTGAGCTGTTCGTTTTCTCTTGCAAGCCTTCGGTAACGGACGGCTTTCTCTACAATGATTTCCATCTCTGAAATGTCAAAGGGTTTCAGAATGTAATCAAAGGCCCCGGCTTTCATGGCTTCCACGGCGGTTTGCACCGTGCCGTAGGCCGTCATGATGATCACGGGAATTTCCTCGCCTATGTTTTTGATCTCATGAAGGACCTCCATTCCGGACATGCCCGGCATCTTCATGTCCGTGATCACCAATGAAGGGGTGAGTGTCTTGGCCCGTTCTATCCCTTCAAGTCCCGTGCTGGCAGGGATGACATGAAATCCCAGCCCTTCCAGGGAGATCTGGAGGATCCGATGCATCTTTTTTTCATCATCAATGACCAGGATCTCTTCCATGTGTGCACCTTTT
>Ga0210034_1001334_pt1 | contig 21886 bp, 20 predicted proteins | sample CryGeymeta201505_FD_185466 | JGI IMG/M metagenome (GOLD analysis project Ga0210034, IMG submission 185466) | Groundwater microbial communities from Crystal Geyser aquifers in Utah, USA - Crystal Geyser metaG 2015-05 (SPAdes) (version 2) | ecosystem: Environmental > Aquatic > Deep subsurface >... | reverse complement strand
CCGCCATGACCGAGTCCATGCGGCAAGAGTGCTGCGGCAATGACAAGCGTCTTTGTTTCGAGCGGCGCCGCCGACCTTGTAGAGCCAACTCCAACGGGAATCCGCAATTTCGGCACGGGCAACCTTATTCATCATTTCCATTCACCTCTTTCTTCTCGCAAAAGGCGTCATGGAGATCGCCAAGCGCGCCAACTATGGGGTGACCCACGCGCATGATTGGATGACCTTCACCTTTTCTAGGCAAACTTTTCTTCCTATTCTAACTTAAGGAATCGATTATCTTAAATTATATCAAGGGATTATTAACGTAGTAATTACCATTAGAGGAACAATTAATAGGTTCTTTGCCCATGAAAAAATACGGTCTGCCTGGGCTAGCATCGTTTCTACATCGCCTTTTCGTATTGGCTTACTCTCATATTCTGCGCGTAAGCAACACTGAGGCTGATCTTGAATTTCTCAAATTCGTGCTTCGGCAAGAAGAGCAAACCGGGCGGGCTATGCCGCTGGATAGCCTTATTATCATGTCTCGACTTCGTCAAGAGCGCCGATTAACAACGGTTGACCTGGTGCCCTCCGTCCAGAAATCTGAGCAGGAAACACGTGCAGCGCTCGAGCGATTGGCCGAGGCGGGGTTGATTGAAGCCCATGGCACCGGACGCGGGAGAACGTATATGCTTAGTGCCAAGGTCTATAGCAAGGCCGGGCAAAAGGCAGCTTATGTAAGGCAAGCGGGATTTGATCCGATCCAGCAGGAACAGATGGTCTTAAACTATATCGATAAACACGGCTCTATCAAGAGGGCAGAGGTTATGGATTTGTGTCATATCAATAAGGACCAAGCATACCGGCTGCTTTCTCGACTTAAAGAAAAGGGTTTCATTAGACAGCGAGGCCAGTTTAAAAACGTATTTTATGAACGTGATCGTTGGTAATCGGAAAGATTACGGGACGGTACTGGTCGGGGATTATTACATACCGGTCCGAAAGAATAAGAATTATCTCGGTACGAAGATCTAGAAAAGAGGAGGTAGACATATATGAAAGCGCGTGAGTTTGAAAAAATATTTGACGAAGGCAAAAAGGATATTACCAAATACCTCGACATATCCAAATCAAGGAGGCCCGAACAAGAACAGAAAAGAGTAAATGTAGATTTCCCTTTGTGGATGATCCGCTTGCTGGATAAAGAAGCAAGACGCTTGGGCGTGCCCCGGCAATCCATTATCAAAGTAATATAAACTCGAACAGTATCCACAATAAACCAGATGTTATCCAATATTTGAAATAACGTTGACAGTAATAACGCATAACGTTATTATCCGATTATGATAAAAAGCTTCCGCTGCAAAGAGGCCGAGAAGATATTTGAGCGCCAATTCGTAAAGAAATTCTCTGTAGATATACAGCGCTTAGCTTATCGAAAGCTTGTATTACTAGATTCTGCCGAGAGATTGGACGACCTTAAAGTACCTCCCGGCAACCGTCTCGAGAAGCTTTCAGGCAATAGACAAGGACAACGCAGCATCCGGGTCGACGAACAATGGCGCATTTGCTTCAAATGGAGTGCAGGTGACGCTTATGAAGTCGAGATTACGGATTATCATTAGGAGAAAATTATGGGCAACAAAAAAATAGAACCTATTCACCCAGGCGAAATATTGCTTGAAGAATTTCTCAAACCGATGGGAATCAGTCAATATCGTTTGGCAAAGGATATCAATGTGCCGGCACGCCGCATCAACGAGATTATTCACGGCAAGCGATCAGTTAGCGTAGATACAGCCTTGAGGTTGTCTCGATATTTTAGTCTATCTGAGCGTTTCTGGCTTAATCTGCAAACACGCTACGATATCGAGGTGCAGAAGGATAAGCTAGACAAACGCATTGAGGAAGAGGTCAAAGTCCTCGCGACAGAGAAGCATAGCGCCTAACAAATTACTGCAGCGGACGGCGGATTTCGGAGCGCTCTTGTAAGCAACGTTCCCCCTGTCCCCAAAAAAAATAGCAGAGACGTGATCCTATAGGTGCCTACCTCGATATAACATAGGGCGGGAAAATCCCAACAAATATCGAAGATACATATTAATGTTTTGTTAATAATCATTAACCGCTTGAAAAGTGCTAAGCTATTATCTAGGCATTGGTTGCATAGCGACTAAAGCCAATTAAGGCCGAGGTCTTAGTTTTGATAATCTCTAAATCCGGAGGCACATCTTGAATAATTTTGGGGAGAAAGTCAACTTCATCTGGAGCATAGCCGAGCTTTTGCGCGACAGCTTTAAGCGCAGCAAATACCAGGATGTTATTTTGCCGCTGACCGTTCTGCGGCGCATCGATTGCGTTCTTGAGCCGACAAAAGATAAAGTTCTTAAAACAGCCGCCAAGCTGAAAAGCAAGCTCGAAAACTTGAGCCCGCAGCTTTGCAAAGCATCCGGCTTTGCGTTTTACAACACTTCGCTCTATACCTTCGAGCGCTTGTTGGATGATGCCCCAAATCTTGCCTTAAACCTTCGCAACTACATAAACGGTTTTAGCGATAACATGCGCGAGGTGCTGGAGAAGTTCGATTTTGATAACACCATAAACAAGCTCGATGAGGCCGGGCTGCTGTTTTTGGTCATGGAGCGATTCAAGAATATCGATCTTCACCCGGACAAGGTAAGCAACCTTGAGATGGGTTACATTTTCGAGGATTTGATCCGGCGATTCAATGAGGCAATGAACGAGAATCCCGGCGAGCACTTTACGCCAAGAGAAGTCATCGAGCTCATGGCGAGCCTGCTCATTTCAAAAGACGCCGATATCTTAAGCCGCAACCATATTATCCGCACCGTATACGACCCGTGCTGCGGCTCGGGCGGCATGTTAACCATTGCTAAGAATAAAATCTTTGGGATTAACCCGAACGCCGATATACATCTTTTCGGCCAGGAGGTTAACCCCGAGACGTTTGCGGTTTGCAAATCCGATCTGTATATGAAAAGCGCCGATGGGCGGGATGCGGAAAACATAGCATTCGGAAGCACTCTATCAAATGACCGCCATGCAGGTAATCGCTTTGATTACCTGCTCACAAATCCGCCTTTCGGAAAAGAATGGAAGATGGACAAAGACGCGGTGGAAAGGGAGGCCGAGCGCGGATACGCCGGGCGCTTCGGCGCGGGGTTGCCGCGCATAAGCGACGGCCAGCTTCTTTTTCTGCAGCATATGCTCGGTCGAATGAAATATCCGAAGGACGGGGGAAGCAGGGTCGCCATCGTCATGAACGGCTCGCCGCTTTTCACCGGGGATGCGGGAAGCGGCGAGAGCGAGATACGCCGCTGGATACTGGAAAGCGATTATCTCGAGGCCATCATCGCCCTGCCGGAGCAGCTTTTCTATAACACCGGCATCGCGACCTATGTTTGGGTGCTCACCAACCGCAAAGAAGAGAAGAGAAAAAACAAAGTGCAGCTTATCAACGCCACGGGCTTTTGGACCCCGATGCGCAAGAGCCTCGGCGATAAGCGGCGCCAAATTTCCAAAGATCAAATAAGTGAGATTACGGCGATTCACAGCGCCTTTTCGGAGGGCGAGTTCTGCAAGGTTTTCGATACTTCGGCCTTCGGTTACCGCAAGATTACCGTTGAGCGCCCGCTTCGTTTAAACTTCCGGGCAATTCCCGAGCGCATCGAGAGGCTCTTGCGTGAAAAGGCGTTTATAAATCTTGCCGTTAGCAGAAAGAAAAATGCGGAGCAAAAAGCCAAAGAAGAAGCCGATGGGCGAAAGCAGCAGGAAGCTATGCTGGATGCGCTTGATACCATGCCGGATACACTTTTTAAAGACCGCCCGTCTTTTGAAAAAGCCCTCGATAAAGCAGTCAAAGATGCTGGGCTGAAGCTTAATGCAGCGCTTCGCAAAGCCATTCTATCCGCACTCTCCGAGCGGGACGAAACGGCGGAAATTTGCCTGGATAAGGATGGTTACCCCGAACCGGATTCCGAGCTGCGAGATACCGAGAACGTGCCGCTTAAGGAGGATATAAACGCCTTCTTTGACCGGGAGGTAAAGCCGCACGTGCCGGATGCCTGGATTAATATTGCCATTCGAGACCATAAGGATGGGGAGATCGGAAAGGTCGGCTACAAGATCAACCTCAACCGCTATTTCTATAAATACCAGCCGCCACGGCCGTTGGAAGAGATTGAAGCCGACATAAAAGCGATCGAAAAAGAAATTATCGAGATGCTAAAAGAGGTGGCTGGATGAGCACAACCATGCCGCAAATAGATGCTTCAGTCGTCAAGAAATGGAAGCGGTATCCCGCTTATAAGGATTCAGGCGTTGAGTGGTTGGGGGAAGTGCCGGAGGGTTGGGGTATTATACCGTTAAAACAAGCCACCACTCACGTTTCCCGTGGTATAGGCCCAGATTATGTCGATGAAAGTAACATAAGAGTTATAAATCAAGCTTGCATTTATTGGGATGGGATTAGGTTAGAGAACGTTAAGTTCCAGCGTGGGGTTGATTTAACTGAAATAAGGAAAGCGGTTTTACAGGTAGGTGACTTATTAATAAATTCAACAGGAACTGGTACTCTTGGTCGAGCTATAGTATTTGATGCACCAGGGCAGTTTATAGCCGATAGCCACCTAACTATCGTTCGCACCATTCGCGATAAGCTTCTACCTAAATATGGCTTTTATCTTTTGCAAACACCGATATATCAAGGTTTTATTTACGCCTCGCTAATCTCAGGCTCTACGAATCAGATCGAATTATCGCGAGAAGGTTTACGCGCGATGCCTTTACCAATTCCATCAATCTATGAGCAACAAGCCATCGCAGATTTCCTCGACCGAGAAACCGCCAAAATCGACGCGCTTATCAATAAAATCCGGGAAGGTATCGAAAAGCTAAAAGAATACCGCACTGCTTTGATCTCGGCGGCTGTAACCGGCAAGATAGATGTACGAGGTGAGGTGAGCTAAGTGGATGTTTCCGAGAAAAATTTTGAATCCTCAATAGAAGCCACGCTTCTTGCGGGCGGGCCTGATGCAATACCGGGGTGGTCTGAAACTATCGGCGAGTTTGAATCTCTTTATGGCGGTGAGCCCGGCGGCTATCATAAGCGCAAACCCGATGACTATGACAAGTCGCTCTGCCTGGTGCCCGGCGATGCGATAGACTTCATCTACGCCACCCAGCCGACCGAATGGGAGAAGTTTAAGAAGCAGCACGGCGCCGAGTCTAAAGATAAATTTCTCCAGCGACTGGCCCAGGAAATCCGCAATCGCGGGACATTGGAAGTGCTGCGAAAAGGCATCAAGGCCAACGGCTGCAAATTTCACCTTGCGTACTTTAAACCGGTTAGCGGCTTAAATGCGGCGCTTCAGACTTTATATAAAGCAAATATCTTCTCGGTGGTCAGGCAACTAAAGTATAGCGAGAAAACCGAAAGTAGTCTGGATGTAGCCTTGTTTCTTAACGGATTGCCTATTTTTACCGCCGAGCTGAAAAATACATTTACCGGTCAAAACGTCGAACACGCCATTTATCAGTACCGCAGTGATCGTAGCCCAAGAGAGCCGCTATTTGCTTTTGGGCGATGCCTGGCCCATTTCGCGGTTGACCCCGACCTGGTTTACATGGCAACCTATCTTCAGGACGGCAAAACGCGCTTTTTGCCGTTTAACCGGGGCAACGGGACCGGCGCGGGCAATCCGCCTGCCTGGAAAGGCTTTGCAACCGCATACCTTTGGGAGCAAATCTGGGCACGGGATAGCGTGCTAAACCTCATCCAAAACTTCGTCCAGGTGGTTGAAGAAGAGGATGATAAAGGCAAGAAGACGGGCAAACGCAGCCTGATATTTCCGCGCTACCACCAGCTTGACGCGGTACGGCGCTTGGTATCTGATGCCCGCGCAAAAGGGTCTGGGCATAAATATCTTATCCAGCATAGCGCGGGGAGCGGCAAAAGCAATTCCATCGCCTGGCTTTCCCACCAGCTGGCAAACCTGCACGATATGGAGGATGAACGCGTTTTTGATTCCATAATCGTCATTACCGACCGGCGTGTTCTTGACCGCCAGCTGCAAAGAACCGTGCGCCAGTTTGAGCAGACGCTGGGGATGGTTGAGAATATCGATCAAACCTCTCGTCAGCTTAAGGCGGCGCTTGAGGATGGCAAAAACATCATAGTAACTACCCTGCAAAAGTTCCCAGTGATCGCAGACGATATGTCTGCTTTGCCCGGTAAGCGCTTTGCGGTAATAATCGACGAGGCGCACTCATCCCAAAGCGGAGAGAGCACTAAAAGCCTTAAGATTGTTCTTTATAACGGAAACTTAGAGGAAGCGGAGCTGGAGGATGGGGTAGAGGAAGAAGACCCAGAGGACCGTATCGTCGATGAGATGAAAAAGCGCGGGCAACTGCCGAACGTTAGCTACTTCGCTTTTACGGCGACGCCTAAGCCTAAAACCCTCGAACTTTTCGGCACGCTAGAGCCCGATGGCAGGTTTGCGCCCTTTAGTCTTTACACCATGCGCCAGGCCATTGAAGAGCGTTTTATCATGGATGTGCTGGACAATTACACCACCTACAAGAGCTATTTCAATATCCTCAAGAAAATCGAAGACGACCCCCGCTATGACAAAAAGAAAGCCGCATTCTTAATGAGGCTTTTTGTGGATTTGCATGAACACACGATCTCCAAGAAAGTTGCAATTATAATCGAGCATTTCGTAGAGCATAGCATGGGCCGAATTGACGGTAAGGCCAAGGCGATGATCGTCACGCGATCGCGCCTTCACGCGGTTCGCTACAGGCTTGCAGTTGATAAATACCTTAAAGAAAAAGGCCACTCATTTAAAGTGCTGGTGGCGTTTTCGGGAACGGTGCGGGATGGGGGCCGCGATTATACGGAGGCCAACATGAACGGCCATCCGGAAACACAGACGGCCGAAATCTTTAAGCGAAACGAGTACCGTATCCTGATCGTTGCGAACAAATTCCAAACCGGGTTTGACCAGCCATTGTTGCATACCATGTATGTTGATAAAAAACTGGGCGGGGTCAATGCCGTGCAGACCTTGAGCCGTCTAAACCGGGTGCACCCCGAAAAGAACGAGACGATGGTTCTCGATTTCGCAAACGAAGCTGAGGATATCCATAAGGCCTTTGAGCCCTACTATGAAAAAACGCTACTGAGAGAAGGCACGGATCCGAATTTGCTTTACGATCTGCAAACACGCCTTGATGATTACCATATTTACGGGCAGGCCGATATCGAGCGCTTTGCGAAGATTTGTTTTGATCCCAAGGGCACGCAAGACAAGCTGCATGTTGCCTTAGGCCCGGTTGTCGGCCGCTATAAAGAGGCCAACGAGGAAGAGAAAATAGATTTTCGAAGCCAGCTCAAGGATTATATACGCCTTTATGCGTTTCTATCGCAGGTCATAAGCTTTGTAGATGTTGATTTAGAGAAATTCTACGTCTTCGCAAGGTTTTTGCTGAAGAAATTACCGGTAACTAAAATCGATTTACCCGTAGAAATTCAGCAGAACATAGACCTGGAATCCTACCGTATTCGAGAGACATCGAAGGGAAAAATCAAGCTTGATCGGGGAGTGACGGAGCTGGAGCCTATTGGCTCTAAGGGTTTGGGGCTCGGTCTGGGCGAGGAGATCGAACCCCTTTCTCAGATCATAAAAGAGATCAATGAGCGTTTTGGAACCGAGTTCGTGGAGGACGACCGTGTATTCATCCTACAGCTCGAAGCCGTGTTGGCCGAGGATGAGGCTTTAAAAGCCAGCATGCTTATAAATTCGCCGGATAATGCCCGCTTGACCTTTGACCATGTAGTGAATGATAAATTGCAGGAAATGGTCGATTCCAACTTCCGCTTCTACAAGCAAGTAACAGATGACCAAGAATTCGCAAAATACTTTTTCCAGTGGTTGTTTGAGAGGTATCTGAAGGCGAAAAAGCCTGGTGGGGATAGAAAGGCAAAGGAAAAGAAAACGAAAGCTGAAATTTAAGAACTTTGCTAGTCAACCAGGTGTTCTAAGATTCAAGCGATTTGTAGATAAAGTTTACTCAGGAAACTACGTCCCTATATCCAGGGATATATACCGACCCATATAACACGCCATGATAAAACAGCGTTTCTTCAAAACAGATGTGTTTAGCATGGGTTATAGTGACAAGTGGCATATTTCTAGAGGCGTCTTATATGGGCGCAAGCAGTAATTTTGGAGTATTATATGGATCAGTATATACATTGTTAGGCGAAAAGCGATTGGCATAAATTTCCCAAAAAAATGTTTCCATAATGCACACTATGTGTTATTATTGAGCAATGAAGCATATAAATTGGAATACAGATAAAAGCTTAAAACTTAAGGAACTAAGAGGAATATGCTTTGAGGATATTGTTTATTATATTGAAAAGGGCGATCTGTTAGATGACTATCAACATCCTAATCAGAAAAGATATTCGGGACAAAGGGTAATGGTAATCGGAATAAATAATTATGCGTATCTTGTTCCTTATGTTGAGAATGAAGAGGAAGTGTTCTTAAAAACCATTATCCCTAGCAGAAAAGCAACGGAATTTTACTATGGGGGAAGAAAATAATGAAAGATAAACTAACTAAAGAAGAACAAGAAATATTGGACAGTTATGAAAAGGGCGAATGGGTTCCGGTAAAGAACCTTTCAAAAAGAAAAACAGAACTGATAAAGTACGCTAGAAATACTTTAAAGAAAGATAAAAGATTAAATATAAGGATTTCCGAAAGAGACTTGAATGAATTGCAAAGAAAGGCAGTTAGTGAAGGACTGCCTTATCAGACATATGTTGCCAGCATAATTCATAAATTCCTTAACGGAAGGCTAAAAGAAGCAAATTAACCGCCGAACAATGCGTTCCACCCGACCGCTACCTCGTATATAACCCGGTGCCAGGCACCATGCAAGCGATCTACCGGCATGTTTAGTGGTTTAAAGTTTTAAAAGTGTGCGTTTGTGAACCTTGTGAAGAACCCAGATATCAGATATCGATGGCGAGAAGCGCGGCGGCGTTGACAACTGCTTAGGAGCCGCCGTGATGTGTGTCGTTATGCGCGATAAAGAATTCCTACCTTAAGTTAATCTTCGACTTGACAGAGCATTACAATTAACTTACTTTGTAAATATAATGTCGGTTAGCTTTGAATGGGACGAGAAAAAGAGCGTAACAAATCAAAAGAAGCATCACATATCGTTTGAGGAGGCTCAAACGGTATTTGTTGATGAAAACGCTTTGTTGATACACGACCCGGATCACTCAGATGAGGAGGATCGATTTGTTCTTCTTGGCCTGAGCGCAAAGCTAAGAATTTTAATAGTCTGCCATTGCTATCGAAAAAGCAGCGATGTCATAAGAATTATATCCGCGCGCAAGGCAACGCGTCGTGAGCAAGAGAACTATTGGGAAAGGTGATGAAAATGAGAAAAGAATACGATTTTTCTAAGGCACAAAAAAACCCGTATGCCGGCAAGCTTAAGCGGCAGGTTACTATTCGCATGGATGAGGGAACGATCAATTACTTCAAAAAGCTCGCCGAAGAGACGGGTATCCCCTACCAGACTCTTATTAATCTTTATTTGCGGGAGTGTGCCGCGTCAAATAAAAAACTATCCATGCAGTGGAAGAGCGCGTAACAGTTAAACTATTCTTTTTCCCGCCCTATCATCTATGCGATAGCTGACTTGTGACTTTGAGCCTTCTGGCATTTTATACGCAGTTATTAGCCTTAAAACAAGGCTCTCAGCGCATGGCTTTTTATCTATGACTACGGTGCCGTTCTTGAGTAGTTGAGTAACGGGGCTGACAATAACTCAAGACTGTCACGGTAACTTCGGTAACTGCTCAAAGGGCGCAAGATAGCGATCGATCACGGTAATGCTGCCGGACAGGAAATAAGCACAATCTATGCCCACTTAAGTAGGAACCGGGACGTTGTTTCCCAGGTGTCCTAAATCAAGTGCTCCTAATTGGCGACAATTTAATTGCTTTAATATAGACATCCAAACATATGTTCGCTATAATAGTAACCGTCTGATATCAAAACTTAATCCTTTGGTTCAGATCACGAGTATGTTTTATTACAGCTCAAGATAACCTTTCAACCTGCGCTAATGATTAATTACAGGAGGTCAACGCGCGGTTATTAAGGATTTCTTAATATAATTGAATAATCGGTAGGGTTTCTTGCTTGTCTATCGAACAAATAGGATAGGGGTGGCAAAAGCAAGTATGGCGATTAAGCCCGATCAACTGATAATTGGTTTAACCGGTTCGTTTGGAAGTGGCACATCCTATATAAAGAGCATCCTCAAAGAACGATTTGGCTTTGAGGGTTTTTCTTTATCTCGAGAGGTGTTTGATTATGCTGAGAAACAAGGTCGAGATAGACGGAATCGCGCAGAGCTGCAAGCAATTGGCAATGAGCTAAGGAAAAGTAATGGTAATGATTACCTGGCTCGCAAAGCTTTAGAGCGAGCGGCGGAGACATTTATTGAGTCGGATGAAGACGACCCCGCCGGGCAGCACGTCCAGGCGTGCGTTGATCAAGCGGATATCGTTATAAGTAACGACGTATTTTATCGCAGCATAGAGGAGCGCGAAAACGCACTTGAAAAGAAGTTGTCGCCATATATTCGTTTGATAACCGGTGAGATTAAGCGTCGTCCGTACCAAAAAGAGATGTTCATGTCGCTTGCGTCGAATCTTGCGCGACGTTCATCGTGCATGAAGAGAAAAGGCGGTGCCGTGATCGTCGATTCTAATAGCGACGTGATTTCTGTTGGATTCAATGAAGTACCGCTTGGGCGTCTACCTTGTGAAGATGTGTATGGTGATTGCTATCGGGACATAAAAAAGAAAAAAATGCTCGCTGCCATCAATGTGAAGCGAAGGTCGATAAGATCATGTTCGGTAGTAAGGTTCTGGATCTTTGTCGCGCGCTTCATGCAGAAGAGCATGCGATACTACGCATGGGCGCACGCCATATGCCGGGCGAGTTGACGATCTATACGACGACTTTTCCGTGCCTATTATGCGCTAACAAAATAGTCCAAGCGGGCATTAAAAATGTTGTGTATATCGAGCCGTACCCGGTTGCAATAAGCATCCTTACTCGATGAGAGCAAAGTCAAAGTTGAGCCGTTTGAGGGCGTTAAGGCACAAGCATATTCGAAGCTTTTTGGGTAAGAATAAAGAAACATGTTTGATAGTTTGGGAGGCCATTATGGGGGCAAAATGCCCGAAATGTTACAAAGATGGATTAGAATATGACGATTATTTTAAGGCTGCGCGTTGCGTGTATGCAGGCTGCAACTTCTTCGAACAAATGACAAAGAGCGAATACGAAGATAAATTTGAGGAAAAGAAGCAGGTATCATTCGCACATAAATTAACGTTGACCTTAAAGTAACCCTGGGATATATCGTTATCTTTTATCTTGAATAATTAGAGGACGGCAGCGTTTAGCCACGGGGACGTTGCTTGCAAAACACAAAGGGGAGCTGGGGCGCTCTTCCATATAGTCCAAATAATCAAAGGCGCATAACTGCAAATAATGGGAGAGTGCCGGTCCTGCAAGATTGCAGATTCGCGATTGGCTGGGACGTTCCTGCAAATTTACAAATTTGCAGGAACGTCCCAGATATCCCTGTAAGCCATCAGTCTGGTAATTTCTAATATGTGCATGCTAAAGCGCCGGCAAGATCAGCGCATATCATATAAGAGCTATTGGCATGGGAACATGTGTTCGTATATTATTAGATGATGTGGGATCATCGCTTTTGAAAGGTACGTTATGAATAACTGTGAGGGTTGCGATCTTGATAGTAGAAGTGAAGCTGGTCTGTGCCGAGTGCAGCTAGCGAGCGACGGGCTTCCCATAATGTGCGTCGGCGCGTGGGCCGAAAACAAGCATTATTATCTTAACAGGTACTGTGACATGTTCGCAGTTGGCACTAAGAATAAATGGCCCCGACGATACTACATCGACCTCTTTAGTGGACCTGGCCTTGCTATTAATAGAGAGACAGGGCAAGAGGCCGATGGCTCACCGTTAATTGCGCTTCTACGTCCATTTACAGATTTCGTATTTGTCGAAGCGAATCCCGAGAGTCTTGAGGCGCTAAAAATGAGGGTAAAGCCATTGCTCGACGGCCGCCATGTAAATTTTATTCTAGGCGACGCAAATGATACGCTCTCGGATATAGTCAAGAACGTGCGCCAGCAAGGTTCGTTATCACTCGTTTTTGCAGATCCATTTACAGTCCAACTTAAAATGAGGACCGTACAATGGCTTGCAAATCACTTTAGGGCAGATATTCTCCTGCATTTTCCCTATGGGACGTACCTGCGGCGGGTTCTAACTTTAACGAACTTGGGTGAAGAAACCATCACGGCGATTGATGAGTTCTTTGGGGATACGGAGTGGCATAAGCTTCGATCGCTAAGACCAAATCCGCACGCGTACCTCGAGCTATATGAGGACAAGTTGCATGAATTGGGATATATGACAGGGGATAACTATCCGCGAATGGCCAATAGTAGGAATGCAACCTTATACTATTTGGTGCTCGCAAGCAAAGATGAGTTAGCACTAAAATTTTGGAAAAGCGCAAACGAAATTGGGCCAGAAGGGCAGCGGACGCTTTTCTAGCTTTCGAAAATGCTACATGCTATGCTGCTATCTAGCAAACTGGTTATATTATCTCTGCAGCAGTAGCCGATCTATAAGATTTGTTTTGGGCTCTAAAAGGTAAATGGTAGGAAGCAATGGCACTCAGGACAATAACCAGAAAAACACTCCTCTATAAAAGCGGCGTCGAGTATGCGGATTACGCGTTGAACCACGCGGAAGGCTGCGCGCACGGTTGCACCTATCCCTGCTATGCGTTTGTGATGAAGAAACGCTGCGGCGTGATTTCCTCATATAAGGATTGGATTCAACCAAAGATAGTTGAAAACGCGTTAGAGCTACTCGACAAAGAATTGCCCCGTCTCAAGAACAAGATCAAGCAAGTTTTCATGTGTTTTACCACCGATCCTTTCATGTACGAAATTGAGGAGATCAACCGTTTAACGCTAAAGATTCTTGAGCGGCTCAACAGAGACAAGGTCAAAGCGATACTCATAACAAAGGGTGTCTGTACAGATCAACTTACAGACAAGCAACTGTATAACGAACAAAACGAATACGGCATTTCGCTGGTCTCGTTATCTGAAGCTTTTAGGGAAAAGCACGAGCCGTTCTCCGCGCCTTATAAAAAGCGGATAGAGGCACTGAAAAAGCTCCATGATGCCGGGCTAAAAACCTGGGTAAGCATCGAGCCCTACCCAACCCCCAATATTATCCGGCAGAATATCCGAGATCTTCTAGAGAGCATATCGTTTGTCAACAGGATTGTGTTTGGTAAATGGAACTACAGCCGGTTGACGACTGCGTACATCCACAACAAGGAATTCTACAATTCGATGGCATATGAAGTCGCATCCTTCTGCGAATGTCATGCAATCGAAACGCATATCAAAGAGGGAACCATAAGCCCGTCGCATCTAGGCACTGGCCGATCGTCGGAGCGAGTAACGCTGGCGAATTACATGCAGGCACCAAGTTAAGAACATCACTTGGTTTTAAGCCAACGACCTACCAATGCAACGAGCGATATAGTATAATTCCTTTATTAAGCAACCACACACTAACCGGAAGTTCAACAGTCGGCAAAACTACGGATAAGGTAAGCACTGGCTCTGCGCGGATGCTGTTAGCAGAGATTAATTAGTATGCGTAAAAGTGCCCAATAAGCTCGAGATTGGCATTTGAAGTGGGTTTGCCTCCAGATAATGCACATGGTTTCAGAGCACTTCTAAGTGACAGCGCGTGCTGCTCAGTGCGCTGACAAGAGGTAACAAAAAGTACCAACAAGGGGCCGACAGTGAAAGCTTTTAGTTTTGTACACACGGCAGATTTACATCTGGATAGCCCTTTTAAGGGAATTTCTGAGGTTAGTGAGGCAATAGGCTCAGAATTAACGCACGCAACATTTAAGACGTTTGACAGGATAATCGATCTTTGTATTGAACGACAAGTTAGCTTTCTCCTTGTCGTAGGCGATGTTTATGATGGTGCTGATAGAAGTTTACGAGCACAACTCCGCTTTCTAGATGGCTTGAAGCGTTTATCTGATGCCGGGATAGATGCGTATATAGTGCATGGAAACCACGATCCGCTCAATGGATGGTCGGCCAACCTGAGCTGGCCCAAGAACGTGCATGTTTATCAAGGGCAAGTAGTGGGTGAATTCAGCGTTGAGAAGGATGGCGAAGAGATCGCACAGATCTGTGGCATTAGCTTCCATAAGAAAGAGATAACAGATAACCTCACGAGCAAGTTCCTTCAGAAGGCAGACCTAAACAAGGATCTATTTACTATCGGTATGCTCCATTGCAATGTGGGGTCCAATGCTGGGCATGAGCCTTACGCACCGTGCTCGTGGAAAGACTTGACCCTGCAGAATTACGATTATTGGGCTCTCGGCCATGTGCATACTAAAGATGTTCGAAACAATGGCAAACCACTGGTAATTTATCCTGGCAACCCCCAGGGCCTTAACCCCAAAGAAGTAGGTCCCAGGGGATGTTATTTAGTGGATGTTGATAGCTCTGGTAATCCAAGCGCTGAGTTTATCGAAGTCGATTCCGTAAGATGGTTTATAGAAGAATTACCCATAGGCTCACTCCAGACAGAACACGATTTAATTTTAGAGGTCAACAACTGCATTGAAAAGATTCGCGAAGAATCTGATGGGCGACCAGCACTGTGCAGGATTATCCTCACTGGTCGAGGGCCACTATACTCTTCTATTGCAAGAAAAGGCGTTCTCAACGATATTCTTGAGGAATTAAGAGCCAGTGAAGAGGGTGAAAAGCAATTTGTCTGGGTGGAGAGTTTTGTTAATGACGCGGGCCCAGAGATTGATAGAGAATCTATGTTGGATCGAGAAGATTTTATTGGCGACCTCTTTAAGCTTTTTGAGGAGACCTACCAGGGAGATGATAAGCTAGCTGATTTGAGAGAAGCCATTGAACCATTATTTGGATCCAAGGCTGGAAGAAAATTACTCGAACCCCTGGATGATGACCGTCTCATTAAGCTACTAAAGCGAGCGGAAACGGTTTGTTTGGATAACCTCATGGGAGGGGAGGCCTCATGAGGTTTGAAGAGGTCTATATCGATGGGTTTGGAAAGTTTCACGACTATCCGATAAGGGATCTAGCCCCAGGTCTAACTGTATTTATCGGACCGAACGAAGCGGGGAAATCGACCATTCTCTCTTTTATAAAACGAATCCTCTTTGGTTTTCCGGATGGACGCCAAAGGCAAAACCCCTATCCACCCCTTGCAGGAGGTAGCCATGGTGGAAGATTGGTTGTAACAACCAGTGATGACAAACGGTATGTGATCGAGCGTTACTCAAGAAGTTCCAATGCAGTGCAAGTAACCCTGCCCGATGGCTCAACAGGTGGAATGGAGGCACTTTCGTATATGCTCGGGCCGATAAATAAAAATATCTTTGAGAACGTCTTTGCCTTTGGGCTCAGTGAGCTTCAAGATTTTGAAACGCTCAACAACGATGAGATTAAAGGTCGGCTCTATAGCGCAGGCACCGGGACAGGCTCTATCTCTGTTGCAGAGGTTGTAAGTAAGTTAGATGCAGAGGCCAGCAATCTCTATAAACCCAGCAGGTCTGACAAGCCCGAAGTTAATACGCTATTTAAAAAAATTAATGAGGTTAATTCGCGGCTCAAAGAGATAGAAAATGAAATGCAAGCATTTGATGATTTTCACCGAGATCTAGAAGAGGTTGAGAGAGAAGTAGCAGTTGTAAGACAGCGTCGGCATCAGTTAGGGGCCGATCTTAACCATGCCAAGGATCTGATAACGGCCTGGCCCGATTGGCGAAAAATACATGACGTTAAAGAGCGCTTGCAAGAGGTTCCGGCGATAGAAAGCTTTCCTGAAAATGGCGTAGTCCTCCTAGAAAGAAAGCTAGAAAAGCTCGATGAACTAGAGAGTGCCAGCACTGCGAAAATGGAAAAGCTTGAAAAAATGAGAATCAGAGAATCGCTGGTAGCTGTCGATGAGCGATTGATCGATGCCGAAAGTGAAATCTGTGGGCTTCAGGGCGGGCAAGAGAAGTATGCGACGGCGAGGGATGAGCTTCCAGGTCTAAAGGGCGAACTAAAAGCAGCAGAAGAAGGCCTAAAGGAATTATTGAGGGAGATAGGGCCGGATTGGGACGAAGAGAAACTCTCCAGCTTTGATGTCTCTATTCCCGCTAAAGAAATTGTAAGGCAGAAATCTGATGAGATCGAGGATATTAAAGAGAAAATCCGCAGTGCTGAAAGCGACATTGTTAACGTGGAGCGCAATATTAAGGCCCTTGAGGCCGAGAAAGTATCTCTCGATAAGCGAGTAGAGGCACTCGGTTACCAGTGGATAGATGAGGGTAAGCTCGACCAACAAAGGAAGGCTCTTCAGTCTCTAAGAGCAAAGTGTCCCATTTTACGAGAGAAAGAGATTGAACTTAGGAACCTCCGGGAGAGAGGGGAGCTATTTATTCTCTTCAGGCCACGTCAGAAAGAAGCGCCGATGAAGATGCCCCTGTGGCCAGCTGTTTTATTTATAGCTATTGGAATCGTTCTTCTGATAGTAGCGCTCCCCACTAATAGCATGATCCTGGGTATCGTAGGGTTTGCCGGTTTTATCCTGTCTTCCATTGTATACGTAGTTGTAAGCAGGACGTTGTTATCTTCTAAGGGTGATGGACTTGAAGGCGAAGCATCTGAAATGCTTGGGAAGCAATCTGAAGAGTCGGAAGATCGAAAAAAAGCGCTTGAGTTTGAGCTGCAAAAAACAAGAAACGAAATTCTGACACATGCACAGATATGCGGCTTCGAGGATATTCCGGATTCCCGGCAAATTGAAGACAAAGATTCGGAATTGCGCGCGGCTGATACAAGCCGGCTGCAGTTAGATGAGCTAAACAACCAAGGGAAAGAGCTGGCACTGAAGTTTAAGCAGCACGACGGCGAATTAGAGATTTTGGATGATAAGCTTCAGGCTCTAAAGCAACGTAACGATCGTGCTATAAGGGCATGGAAGGATTGGCTTATCGAAAAAGGACTAGAGCCAGAACTTAGCCCCGACGGAGTAATCGACATATTCGCAACAGTTAAAACATGTATCGAAAAGAAAAAAGCTGCTGAAACGCTTGTAGGGCGAATTAGTCAAGTCCGGAGTTATCTTCAGGAATACGAGGCAAAAATTTCTACTGTTATGGAAAGCTGTGGTCGACAGAGCACGGACATAGACATAGATGTGATCGTTGAGCTGAGTAAGCTGGGCGAGGATGTGGAGCTAAATATCAGCAACAACAGGGAACTCGAACAGCTTGCAAGTGACGGAAAAGGGCTGGCGCTTGAAATTAAAAATTTGGATGAGAAAATCGAGCGTCTAAGAGGCGAGATATCCGAACTTTTCGCCATGGGCTTTGCTGAATCTGAGCTGGAATTCAGGGAGAACGCGAGGCACTGGGAGGAGCATGCCAGGTTATCAAACGAGGTTCTTTCATCCGAACAGAGCATAAGAAGGGTTGGTGGTGATGGTGAGCAATATGAGGCGTTTACCGAAGAACTGCAGGGAGCATCTCGTGAAAGCTTAATCGAGAAGGAGTCCCAACTGGAGGAATCCTTTAATGAGGCCGACGCCAATTACGCAGAGCTTCTAAAAAAGCAAGGCAGCATCGCCAAGGATATCGAGAACATAGAACGAAGAGAAGAAGGCTCTCTATTAAAAATAGATAAGATGGTGAAGCTGCGGAAGCTAGATATGCTTGCGGATGAGTGGTCTACACGTATCCTCGCAACGACGATCGTTAGAAAAGCACTTGAGCGGTACGAAAAAGAAAAGCAACCTCTGGTTATCAAAGAAGCTCAATCCTTTTTCTCGCATATCACTCAAGGTAGATATTCTAGGATTTACGCGCCGTTGGATGAGTCCAAAATTTATGTGGAAGATAGCGACGGCAGAAGAAAAGATATACAGGAGCTAAGCAGGGGTACCGCAGAGCAACTTTACCTATCGTTGAGGTTTGGCTTCATTCGTGAATTTAGTAAAAGAGCTGATGGATTACCGGTAGTTTTTGACGATATCTTCGTAAACTTCGATCCTGATAGGTTTATCGCAGCGTTTGATGCGGTTAAGGAGCTAACCAAAACTAATCAGGTCTTCTATTTTACTTGTCATTCTAACCTCAGTCCGCTTCTGGGGACGATTCCTGACGCAAGGATAATTGATTTAAACGAAGAGAGGTTGACGAATTCCTAAGCAGTAGAGGACAGTGACTATATGAAGAATGATCCGTATACAGGAAGTCGGCATGGTAAAATTAGCGATTCCTAGGGTACAAGTCCAAAGACACTACGACCCCCTCCCAACCTCGCTCACCACACTCCCATCAGGCCCAACCAGCTGCACCCGCATCGGCATTTGCCCTAGTGCGTGGCTGGCGCAGCTCAGGCACGGGTCGAAGGCACGGATAACGGCCTCAATCCGGTTTAACGCGCCCTCAGGTATCTCAGCCCCGCGAATAAATTGCTTCGCTACCTGCAAAACCCCACGGTTCATCGCACCATTATTAAACCCGGTTGCGATTATCAAATTAGCTTTCGTCACAAGCCCGTCATCATCAATCTTATAATGGTGCACCAACATACCCCTAGGTGCCTCAGCGACGCCAACGCCCTCCGAGCAGTTGGGCTCGGCTTTTGCCCTGATGCGCCTGCCCAACACGTACGGCTCATCCAACAATGCGCCCATTTTCTCAACACAATAAAGTATCTCAATCAACCGCGCATAGTGATAATGGAACGAACTCAAAACAACGCCGCGCTCAAGCGAGCGAAACTCGGTCCACTCCTGGGCGGCCAGAGGCATATCGACCTTATCAACAATATTCAGTCGGGCCAACGGGCCGACCCTAAAAGCGTTGTCGGGCGGCGGCGATGCCTTATAATACGGGAATTTCATATACGACCAGTCTTCAGCCATCTCCCCGATATAATCCTGATACTCCACCGGGTCGATGCCGTCGGCGACAACCTTCCCGCTTGAGTTTACGATCCGCATCAACCCATCCGTGTATTCCAACGCGCCGTCCTTGCCAACAATCCCTACAAAATAGGTGGGGTAGTTCGAAAAAGTGCGGATTTCGTCGCGAAAGTTCTCCATCGAGCGTTTGAACCAGTCGAGCGTACGGCGTATGGCAGCCATGGCTTCGGGCAACATCTCTCGTATCTCTTTATGAGCATCCGAAGAAAGGGGCGTGGCGACGCCGCCGGGGACTATCCAGCCGGGGTGAACGCGCTTTCCGGTGCTTGCCATATGCGCGATGACCTGCTGGCCGAATTTACGCAGGTAGATGCCGTCGAGCGCGAGTTGGCGGTTGGCGGCGGCGACATCGAAGAGGCTGCGCTTGGCCGGGTCTGCGTCCATGCCGAAAAGAAGGTCGGGGGAGGAGAGGTAGAAGAAGCTTAAGGCATGGGACTGGATGACCTGGGCGAGGTTGGCGATTCGCCTCAGCAGGAGCCCGGTCTCTGGGATCTTGACCGACAAGATGGCGTCGCAGGCTTTCGACGAGGCGGTGGCGTGGCTTACCGGGCAGATGCCGCAGATGCGCTGCATGATGAACGGCAGCTCGTAGAAAGGGCGGCCCTCGCAGAACTTCTCGAAGCCGCGAAACTGCGTAAGGTGAAGGCGGGCGTCCTCGACGTGCCCCTCGTTATCCAGGTGAATTGTTATTTTCGCGTGCCCCTCGATGCGGGTTACAGGCGCTATTACGATATCCTTTTGCACCGATTACTCCTCCTATCCGAACCGGTTTCTGATCTCCGGCATACGCCCCTCCAGCAGCTCGCTTATAACTTCATGGATTAAATCCGCCGAGGGCGGGCACCCCGGTATGAACACGTCCACGCCCACGACCTCGTGCAACGGCACGGCGTAGGGCAGCAGCGCCGGGACGCTCTCCTTGGGGATTTTCGAGCCGATGCTCGCGTTTTCGAGAAAAACTTCATTTAAGAGATCTACGACTTTGTGCGGGTTCCGGTACGCCACGATATTGCTGGTCACCGCGCAGTCGCCGAGCGAGACGAGGGTTTTCGTGCGCTCGCGGATTGTGAGAAGCCTGCGACGGTCCTCTTCGCTTCCGACAGCCCCCTCGACGAGCGCGACATCGACATCCTGTGGATATTCCTTGGTGTCGACGAGCGGGCTGTATACGACATCCATCTTTTCAGCCAACTCGAGCAACCTCTCGTCCATATCGAAGAGAGACATATGACACCCCGAACAGCCGTCAAGCCACACTGTCGCTACCTTTGGTTTTTCAGCCGGTTTTTCCATTGCTTTTTTCGCTTGCGATTTGCCTGCCTGCGATGACCCCGTTTGCCGTTTCGCCATTAGCGCTCACCCCTCATAATCCGCAAAAGCGGCAAGAATGTGTGCTCGCGCCGCCCCTCGGCAATCGACATGCCCCGCTCGTAGATGGCCCCGACCGGGCAGACGTTTACGCACTTGCCGCAGCTCGTGCAGGTTGGCGATGTGCCCCAGGGCTGGTCGAGGTCGGTAATGATCTGGTCGTTAACGCCGCGCCGCTTCATGCCTAAGGTATTGGCCCCCTCGATTTCCGAGCACGCCCGGATGCAGCGGGTGCATAGGATGCAGCGGTTGTGATCGAGGACGAACTTATCGTGCGTAGAGTCGACCCCGAGGCCCGGATAGAGGTAGGGATAGCGGATATGCGTGATGCCCAGTTCTAAGGCGAGACCTTGCAGTGCGCAGTTTCTGTTCGCCACGCAGATAGAGCAGATGTGGTTTCTCTCGGCAAAGAAAAGCTCGAGGAGCATCCTGCGATACTGAACCAATCGCTCCGAGTTCGTTGTGACCTCCATGCCTTCCCAGATATAGGTGGTGCATGAGGTCAAGAGCTTCGCCACGCCCTTTATCTCGACCAGACACAGGCGACAGCTCCCATAATTCGTCAACCCCTCGAACTGGCACAGGGTGGGGATGCGTATGTGGTTTTCGCGCGCCACGTTCAAAATGGTCTGGTCTTCACGACCGGCGAGGTCGCGGCCATCTATCTTCAGCGTCTTAACACGTAGCTCTTGCCGAGCGGATTCCGGTCTCATCGCTTCACCTCCACGGCTTCTCTAAAGCTGCCGGCGTCTTTGAACTTGCACACCCCGGCCGGGCATCGCCTCTCTTCGATATGGGTAATGTACTCGTCGCGGAAGTAGCGCAGTGTGCTCAACACCGGGTTTGGCGCCGATTGCCCGAGACCGCAGAGGCTGGCGTGTTTTGCCAGGTCGCAGAGCTCTTCGAGCATCGGCAGGTCGGCCGTAGTCGCCGTACCGTTGGTTATTTTCTCCAGGATATGATGCATCTGAACGGTGCCCACCCGGCAGGGGATGCACTTGCCGCACGCTTCCGATTTGCAGAAATCCATAAAGTATTTGGCCACATCGACCATACAGGAGGTCTCGTCCATGACGATCATGCCGCCCGATCCCATAATTGAGCCGGCCTGCATCAGCGACTCGTAGTCGACCGGTAAATCCAGATGCTCCTCGGGGATGCAGCCGCCCGACGGGCCACCGGTCTGCACCGCTTTGAACTTGCGTCCCTCGGGGATGCCGCCGCCGAGGTCGTAGATGATCTCACGAAGCGTTATACCGAGCGGTACCTCGATGAGGCCTACGCTATTTATCCTGCCGACC
>Ga0210034_1001310_pt1 | contig 22185 bp, 17 predicted proteins | sample CryGeymeta201505_FD_185466 | JGI IMG/M metagenome (GOLD analysis project Ga0210034, IMG submission 185466) | Groundwater microbial communities from Crystal Geyser aquifers in Utah, USA - Crystal Geyser metaG 2015-05 (SPAdes) (version 2) | ecosystem: Environmental > Aquatic > Deep subsurface >... | reverse complement strand
TTGCGTTTCCTGATTGGTTGTAAGACACTCATAAACGGCTCCTTTGCTTTTGGCTTGATTGGTTGCACATTAATCAAACCATATGGACTGGAGCCATTTCAATTTCAACTAAGTTTAGGACACCTTCAGGATGAACGACTATTAAGAAATTTTTTGGCGGCTATAAAGGCAAATTACTTATATTGTTAATCGTTATACTTATGTATAGCTTTGTACCGGTTATAAAGGTAAACGTTAACCAAATCATTTTCATATTCAGTCAGCTTGATGTGGAAATGGTGAAAGGCTATATTCTGGGGTTTGGTATATGGGCGCCGATAGTTTCATTCCTGCTCATGGTGTTTCAGTCGGTAGTAGCGCCGCTTCCGGCATTTCTTATTACGTTTGCTAACGCTGCGCTGTTTGGATGGGCTTATGGCGCTATTCTATCCTGGTCGAGCGCTATGGTGGGGGCCGTCGTGTGCTTCTATATCGCCAGGTATTTTGGCAGAGGAACGGTTGAAAAACTCACATCACGCGGCGCGCTCGAAGGAGTCGACAAGTTTTTCGAGGATTACGGCAACTATGCTGTTTTGATAGCACGGCTTTTGCCGTTTATTTCTTTTGATATCGTAAGTTACGCGGCAGGGATCACCGGCATGGGGTTCTGGCCGTTTTTTATAGCAACAGGCATCGGTCAGTTGCCGGCAACAATCGTTTATTCCTATATAGGCGGCATGCTGACGGGTACCGTTAAGGCGGTCATGACTGCCTTACTCATCCTATTCGCCTTAAGCGCATTGACCGTAATGCTTAAGAAAGTATTGGACCGACAAGAAAAAGGGGAGGTAGAGAGTGTTGGGCAAGAAATTTAGGTTAAAGCACGCGATTATATTACTCGTATGCTTTATGTTCGTATTGGGGGTGGTCGGGTGCTCTCAAGGGACTTCAACGCAGTCATCTTCGGCCGGTAGCACCGAGACGACAATTAAGTCGGCGGCAACTGGTACAACAGAGGCGCCAAAGTTTGACGCATCGGCGTACAAAAACAATGAGTTTCTGATTACGCCGGAAGAACTAAAGGCGCAATTAGGTAGCGACAATTTGGTCTTATTTGATTGCAATAAGCCGGATATCTATGCAAAAGAGCATATACCGGGAGCAGTCGGTATAGGGATAGCCGCGTTTTCAGACAAAATTGGAAAACCGGGCGATGCGGGATGGGGGACTGTAAAGAAAAAAGCCGAATTAGCAAAAACACTGCAATCGTTTGGTATTGATAACGACAAGACCGTAGTCTTTTATTCCGACGTGTTTCAGGGGCCGGGCGCTGATGGTAGGGCTGTCTGGCAGCTGAAACAGGCGGGCATGAACAACGTTAAGATGCTGGTCGGCGGGCTCTCATATTGGAAAGAACTGGGCTATGATGTTACGGCTGACCCGGCGCAAGCCAAGTCTACAACGAAAAAGGTAGCCCTTAAGGACTATGACCCGAGCTACTCGTCGAACAAGGGCTATGTCTTTAAGAACCTAGGCAAACAGGTCGTAATCGATGTAAGAACAGAAAAAGAATACAAAGGCTCTCAAAATGCAGGGGAGCCGAGAGGCGGCCACATTAAAGGCGCCAAGCCGATGTTGTGGCAAGATTTACTCAACAAGAACGGCATGCCTAAGACATCTGAAGAGATTACGAAGATAATGGCATCGTACGGTGTAACACCTGAAACCGACTTCACCCTCTACTGAACGATGGGCATTCGATCTGGATATGCATCCATGATCCTCAGAGCAGTTGGCTTTGAGAAAGTAAGAAACTACGAAGCATCTATCTATGAGTGGGGCGGAGATCCAAAAATGCCGATGGAAAAATAACGGGGGACGCGAGTCCCCCTCTTACCCGATTTTTATAAGTGATTACGCTTCGGGCGTGCCGCCGTCTGCGGTTTCTTCGGCCTTTTCGATGGCTTCGGATTCCGGGGTGGTTGCCGTGGATACGGCGCCGGGTCGTTTGTTGAAGACGATTTTGCCTTCCTCGATCTCGGCGAGAACGACGTCACCTTCGGTAAACTCACCGCGCAGCAGTTTTGAAGCCAGCGGGTTTTCTATACGACGCTGGATCGTCCTGCGCAGCGGACGTGCGCCGAGAAGCGGGTCGAAGCCCTCTTTTGCGAGCACGTCTTTAACATCGCCTGTGAGCTCAAGGGTTATCTGCTGCCCTTTAAGCTCGTGCTCGACGCGCAGCATCAGGATATCGACGATCTCCCTGATCTGCTCTGAAGTGAGCGGATGGAAGACGATGATCTCGTCGACGCGGTTTAGGAACTCGGGCCTGAAGCTCTTTTCGAGAGCGCGCAGAACCTGACCCTTAACCGCCTCAAAGCTCTTGGCTTCCCCTGGACGGGTCTTAAAGCCCATTTCGCGACGAGACTCCTTGACGAACTGACTGCCGATATTCGATGTCATGATGATAACCGTATTCTTGAAGTTAACCGTACGGCCCTTCGAATCGGTTATACGCCCATCGTCCATGATCTGGAGCAGGATGTTCAAAACATCCGGGTGGGCCTTTTCGACCTCGTCGAACAGGACCACTGAGTACGGGCGACGGCGAACCGGTTCGGTAAGCTGTCCGGCTTCCTCATACCCGACGTAGCCGGGGGGCGCACCGATCAACCTGGATACGGTGTGCTTCTCCATGTACTCGGACATATCGATTCTGATCAAGGCCTCTTCCTCACCGAAGAGGTGCTCGGCCAATGCTCGTGCCAGCTCGGTTTTGCCGACGCCGGTCGGTCCAAGGAAGATAAACGAGCCGATCGGGCGCTTCGGATCTTTTAAGCCCGCACGGGCCCTTCTGATCGCCTCGGATATGGCGACGATTGCCTCCTCCTGGCCGACGACCCTACCATGAAGGGCCTCTTCCATCTTTAAGAGCCTCGACTTTTCTTCCTCGACAAGCTTCTTGGCCGGAACGCCGGTCCAACTTGCGACTATCTCGGCGATATCTTCGGTCGTGACGGTCGCATTCGCCATGCCCCTGGCACGCGCCCAGTCTTGCTCGACTTTATCGAGTTCTTCTTTAAGCCGGCTTTCTTTTTCGCGCAACTTCATGGCTTTCTCGTAATCCTCGGCCTTGACCGCGGCTTCTTTCTCGCGTTGGATGACCTCGAGTTTCTCCTCCATGCCCCTTACATCAACGGGCGGGACGGTTGACTGAAGCCGTACCTTGGCTCCGGCCTCATCGATAAGGTCGATGGCCTTGTCGGGCAGGAATCTGTCCGTTATGTACATATCAGATAACTCCGCCGCCGCAAGAATAGCCTCGTCGCTGATCTTTACCCGGTGGTGGGCCTCATAGCGGTCGCGCAGGCCTTTAAGGATCGCGATGGTATCCTCAACCGTAGGCTCGCCGACTATTATCGGCTGGAATCTTCTCTCTAAGGCCGGGTCTTTTTCGATGTGCTTCCGGTACTCGTCCAGGGTGGTCGCACCGATAACTTGCAGCTCACCCCTGGAAAGCGCGGGTTTGAGCATATTGGACGCGTCGATTGCGCCCTCAGCCGCACCTGCGCCCGAAATCGTATGAAGCTCGTCTATAAAGACGATAATTTCACCGCTCCTCTCGCGCAGCTCATCCATAACATGCTTCAACCGCTCCTCGAACTCGCCACGATAGCGGGTACCGGCGACCATGCCGGCAAGGTCAAGCGATACGACCCTCTTATCCTTGAGGGTATCCGGCACTTCACCGGCTTCTATTTTCTGGGCAAGCCCTTCAGCGATTGCCGTTTTGCCGACGCCGGCTTCACCGATAAGCGCCGGGTTATTTTTTGTACGGCGGCTCAAGATACGAATAATCCGTTCTATTTCCTTTTCGCGGCCGATGACCGGGTCGAGCTTTCCTTCGCGCGCGAGCTTTGTTAAGTCTTGACTGTACTGATCAAGCGCAGGTGTTTTGCTCCTGCTCGGCACCGCAGAGGCCGCCGGAGGAATTTCACCTTTACCAGCCATGTTCGTTACCTCCTGTTTGGCACGGCCGTAGTCGGCACCGTGTCGTTTTAGTACCTGGGCCGCAATGCCCTCGTCCTCACGGATGAGACCGAGAAGCAGGTGCTCGGAACCGATAAATTTTTCACCGGCCGACCTTGCTTCCTCCAGGGCAAGTTCCAGGGCGCGTTTGCTGCGCGGACTTAACGGTATCTCTTTCTCGGCGGCGCCTTTGCCGCGTCCGATTAAGTCCTCGACTTCCTTTCGCAGGCCGTCAAGGTTGATCCCGAGGTCCATTAATATCTTTGAGCCGATTCGCTCACGACTTAAGCCAAGGATCAGATGCTCTGTTCCGACATAGTCGAAGTCGAGTCTGACGGCTTCGTTGGCCGAAAGATTGAGCGCTTCCTGTGCGCTTTCAGACAGCATCTCAAGAATATCTCCGCGGCTCTGCTTGAAGAACTCCGGGAACATCTTCGACATATCCGGAATGCCGAATATGTCAAAGCCTTCCCCTCCTGCCCCAGGCAGGATTCCCAGCTCATGCGCGCATTGCTCGCATATGTATTTAACTTCCTTCTTTTCGCCCTTGATCTGCGTGTATGTTACACTGGCAGGCCTTTCGTTACATCTTTGGCACAGCATGTGTTCAACCTCCTTTTACTATAGTACTCACTTATAAATCTTGACTTATAAATATTCCTCCCGTTGTCCTAAATAAAACGAACGGGAAGATGGATAAATCATATGATAAATCATATATTAGTCTCAATATAATTATACCAGTCCACACAACAATTATACGTGCGCTTGTTTGGCAGGAGGGCGGGCAATCAAGCTTGCCGTCAGACATCCTTGCCGGCTTTCCAAGTTATTCTCTATTTCTGTAAAAAATCTGCTATTATTTACTATGGATGGGGTGACATAGATGGCAATTGTAGCGCAAATAGCGGGGCTTGTTGAAGGCATAGCCCCCAGTTACTTAAAGTTTGAGGGCGATAATGTGGGCCTTCAGGTCGGGAGCGCGGGCATGGCGGTTAACAAAGTGCTGGTGGCGCTCGAGGTAACCGATGAGGTGTTACATGAAGCGCGGTCAAAAGGGGCGCAGCTCATATTTTCCCATCATCCCCTTATTTTCAAGAGCCTCGACAGGGTGTTGGCGGAGGATCATGTCGGCGGGTTGGTCACCGATTTAATCAGCTCCGGAATTTCGCTGCTGGTCGCCCACACCAATCTTGACCGGGCCAGAGATGGAGTTAGCGATGTATTGGCTCATGTCCTGGGATTACAGGACATCGAGGTATTGCTTCCCGCACGGGATATCCACATGTACAAGCTTGTTGTGTTTGTCCCAAAAGACAATGTTCATGAGATTATCTCGGCTCTCGGAAATGTCGGCGGTGGGGTAATAGGTGAATACAGCCACTGCACATACAGGGTCGAGGGCATCGGAACGTTTTATCCCATGCTGGGCGCCCACCCCTTTCTGGGTAAATCCGGCGAGTTAAACGAAGTCGATGAATACAGGCTCGAGATACTTGTCGCACCCGACAGGATCGAGCAGGTTGTGCAAACGCTCCTCGACGTCCATCCCTACGAGGAAGTAGCGTACGATGTGTATGACGTGACAACTCCCCCGCCGGGCGTCGGTTTTGGCAGGGTTGGAAATATGACAAAGACGAGGAAACTGCGCGACTGCATAGAGAACTGGGCTGATAAACTGGGGACCGATCTCAAAGTCTCCGGCGATATGGATACGGTTGTTAGCCGGGTCGCCGTGTGTGGAGGGAGCGGGGGCGAACTCATCGGGGTTGCGAAAGCGTCGGGAGCCGATGTATATCTGACCGGTGACATTAAATACCACGCGGCCCACGCAGCCCGTGCGATAGGGCTTGCGATTGTCGACGCCGGTCATGCCGAAACGGAGCGTCTTGTTATCCCCGAAGTTTCGCGGGAATTGCAGAGATCCATTAACGAGGCGGGTTTGAAGGTTGAGGTTTTGGTATCGGAGATCGATACCAGTCCTTGGAATAGAGATTAATGATCATCTACTAGAGGGGTTGACTATGGATGAGTATAAAACCCTGGAAGAACTTCAAAAGATAGATACGCAGATCGATGCTCTGCAGTACCGTGAAAAGAACCTGCCCGAGCGCGACCGCTATCAGAAACTGAGCGAGGAAACAAATAAAACGCAGGCGCTTTACCAGGCGATCGAGAAGAAACTTCGTGATGAATCGCAAATTCAAAAAAAGATTGAGGATGAACTCGATAGCCTTAATAAAAAAATCGACAAGGAACAAAAACGCCTCTACAGCGGCACAATCACTAATCCTAAAGAACTCACGAGCGTGCAGCAGGAGCTTAACCACCTAAAAGAGCAGGCAGATGTAAAAGAAACAGAGCTGCTTGAGCAGATAGACGTGGTCGATGGCTTAAAATCGAATAATAAGGCCGTTGAGAAACGGTTAAACGAGCGCAAGGCGGAAGTTGCTGCGGCGAAAGCCGAGATGGACGCCAGCCTGGCCGATATTAAAGGGCAGCTGCAAAAGTTGCAGGCCGAGCGAGAGCCGGTCTTTGCCGCGCTAAGCGAGGACACGAGAGAGCTCTACGGGCGGGTGAGAACAAAGCAGCCGTTGGCGGTGACCGTCCTCGAGGAAGGTTTGTGCCAGGGATGCCGGGTCGAGCTTCCAAGCAACGAGGCTGAGCGAATTGAAGCATCCAAGAAACTCGAGCGGTGCCCGAACTGCAGCAGGATATTAGTGAAACGATAGGGTCAGGGGAATTGCGAATCGCGAATTAGTGAAGGTCTAGTACCGCGACATCCTACTTTCTGTGCATGTCATTCTGAAGGAGCGATTAGCAATTGATTGTCATTCTGAAGGAGCGAAGCGACTGAAGAATCTTGGGCGCAGAAACCTTCTGCTTATGCAGGAGGGTCTAAGCTTAGATAGAGTTAGAGTGAAGACTTCTTAGCACAGTGAATCAAAGCTTAGACATACTTAAGTGACAGAAGTACGTGAGTGCCCGCTAGATTCTTCGCTTCGCTCAGAATGACAGACAACAGCAGTCTGTGAGTGTTCTCTGGATTCGGAGTTTATCCTGAGCGATAGCGAAGGACCTGCTCAGAATGACACAATAATTATGGTGTTCTGGAACTAGTAATGGAACAATCAAGCAATAGACATAGAGGACGGGAATGTCTAATTTCTTACCGGTCGACTAATATATGATGGAGGGCTAGAGAAAAAAGTGCTAAACTATCGCTTGCCGTCTTCTCAGGTGCAGCTCGACTTTGCGTTTGACCCTCTGAAGGGCGTTGTCTATCGATTTCACGTGCCTGTTAAGCTCATCCGCTATTTCCTGATACGACTTGCCGTCGATGTAGAGCTTCAAAACCTGGGCCTCGAGGTCGCTCAAAATCTCACCGAAACTCGTTTGCATACTTTGTATTTCTTCGCCGCTTATAACCAGTTCGACCGGATCGGCGATCTCGGCGCCTGAAAGCAGGTCCATAAGCATGCGGTCGGATTCATCTTCAAAATAGACCGGTCGGTTAAGCGATACATATGAGTTGAGCGGTCGGTGCTTCTGCCGTGTCGCCGTCTTTATCGCGGTGATAATCTGCCTCGTTATGCACAGTTCGGCAAACGCCCGAAACGAAGCCTGCCTGCCTTCCCGGTAGTCCCTGATTGCCTTGTAGAGACCGATCATCCCCTCCTGAACGAGGTCGTCCCAGTCGGCGCCGATCAAGAAATAGGCGCGCGCTTTTAACCTGACAAAATTCTTGTATTTATCCAGGAGAAATTCAAGAGCGGAGTCATTGCCCTCTCGGGCGGCGATAACTAATTGAGAATCAGTAAGCGTTTGAAGAAGAACATGAGCATTAAAATACGAAATATCTGCCTGGATTTGCACTACCAACGCTCCTTCGACTAAGTTGTTCCGGTTATAGTAGGCTCATCCCTTTTGCCCCTGCTGCTGCGGCTGGCCACCAATGGCCGAGTGGGAGAACGCTTTAAGATTATACTCGCCGCATCGGCGTACGTCAAGAAAATAATGGCTATTCGGGGAAGCCGGCCATACGCTCAAGCGCTTGGCGTAAGGCACTATCGAGGCGCTCTTCAAGTCGGAATCTACCGCCTTTTTTTGCTGTTGTTTTCAGCTCTTTTTCGGTTGATTCGAGATCGTTTACGAGTTCGCGGGCACTCTTACGCAAGACTCCGGGCCTAAAAATAACCTTTTGCTGGTTATAATCCGAAGTGGCGACAACAATATCTCCCTCATAGCCGCCCTTAAAGACAACACGCTCGATCATCTGATCCGCGGTTTCCCCCGATCGCGTAAACCATACGTCGATGCCAAGGATGTTCGCGTGGTGGCTTCCCTTCGCCCCCGTCTTGGCCGCATCAAAAACCAGCATGATCTTATAATCTTCAAACATCTGAAGCGTCGCCAAATCCTCGATGAGCTTAACGCGCGCCATCTCAAGGTCGCCATCCCGCCATTTCCTGTACCTGTCCGTTGCGTATATTAAATTATATCCGTCTACTATTAGAAGTCGAGTCATATTCTATCGACCCTTCATTCACTATTGCCAGACTTTTTCTGCTCTAACGCGTTGGCTATCAGCGATTGGCGATCACCCACTTTCTCGGCCCACACCCAATCGCTGATCGCTCTTCGCTGCTTTTAAATCGCTAATCGCTGCCGTAACGCCTCAAACATCATCAGCGCCCCCGCAACGCTTACGTTAAGAGACGACACGTGGCCCTGCATGGGGATGGCGACCAGATAGTCGCATTTTTCCGAAATCAGGCGTGAGATGCCGGCCCCCTCGCTGCCTAAAACGATCGCAATCGGGCGGTTGAGGTCGAGTTCGAAATACAATTCGCGGGATTTTTCGCTTGCCCCGACCACCCAAAACCCCACTTCCTTAAGCTCATCGATAGTGTAAGCGAGATTACTGACCTGGGCGATTTTTACATAGGCTGTAGCGCCCGCCGAAGCCTTATGCACGGCTGCGGTTACCGACGAGACCCTCCGCTTGGCGACGATGACGCCGGCCACACCGGATGCCTCAGCCGAGCGCAGCAGCGCGCCGAAGTTTTGCGGATCGGTTATCCCGTCGAGCAGTACGACAACGGGGTTCTGCGTGATGTCCAAACTCTCTGCAAGCTCGGCGAACGAAGCATACCTGTACGACTCGATGGTCGCGATAACGCCCTGATGAGCCCTTGAACGGGAAAGCTCATCCAGCCTCTGCTTATCCACCCTATCAACGCGAATGCCCTGTTTATTGGCCAGGGCTTCGATTTTTTCAACGATGTCGGACGGCTTCGTTTGTGCGGCTATATATATCTTGGTGACCCGGCCGCGGCTTTTGAGTACCTCATATACCGCCCGCCGGCCCTCAACAGTTTCCACCTACAGACCCACTTTCTCGACCTACAATCCCACGCTCTAGACCCACACCCCTAGACCCTTAACCCCGGCCTCTGGACCCTTACTTGAGTTTCCACCTCGAGCCAAGCGGTGTATCTTCGATCTCAATACCCATCTGAGTAAGCCCGTTTCGTATCTTGTCCGCCGTAGCGAAATCCTTCTCTTTTCTGGCGATGTTTCTGCGCTCCAGTATCTCATCGACCAGCTCGGATTTGCCCTTGTTGTCGGTTGATCCCAAAACGTCGCCGGCAAGATCGAAAATCGTGTCGGGCAGCTTCTTACCCACCTCTTCCGCCCCCGGAAGTGTGAGATTAAGACCCACCGCACCTGAGAGTTCAAGCAGCATCGCGTCGGCTTTTTTCAAGATATCTTGGGCGTGCATGCTCATCTCGCCGTAGGCTTCGATAAACGTGTTTGTCTCTTTTACCAGCTCAAACACTGCAGCGAGCGCCGCCGCCGTATTGAAGTCATCATCCATCGACTCAATAAATTTTTTCTTTGCTTCGTCGATCGCTCCCTCGAGCCGGTCGATCTGCTCAACCTTCTCGGGCATTCTGGTAACCGTCATCGCGCCCAGGGCATCCTCGATTCTCCTTCGCACGTTCAACAACCTCTCATACGCGGTTTCGGACTCTTTAAGCTTGTCCGTGCCGAAATTAATCGGGCTCCTGTACTGCGTTCCCAGCGCAAGCAGACGTAATACGTTTCGATCATATTCTTTTAATAAATCCCTGACCAGGATGATGTTTCCCAGGGATTTCGCCATCTTCTCGTCACCGATATTGACCATACCGCCATGCAACCAGTACTTGACGAACTTTTTGCCCGTATAGCCCTCGGTCTGGGCGATTTCGTTCTCGTGATGCGGGAAGATTAAGTCGCGTCCCCCGCCGTGGATATCAAAGGTGACACCCAGATACTTTAACGACATCGCCGAGCACTCGATATGCCAGCCCGGCCTCCCCTTTCCCCAGGGGCTGTCCCAGGACGGCTCCCCCGGCTTGGCGGATTTCCAGACCGCAAAGTCCATCGGGTGGTGTTTTCTCGGATCGATCTCAACGCGCTCCCCGGCCCGCATGTCCTCAAGATCGCGATGCGCGAGCTTGCCGTACTCGGGAAACTTAGCGATCTCGTAGTAGACGTCCCCATCGATGACATATGCAAGCCCCTTTTCGATCAGACCCTCGATAATCTCGATCATTTCCTTAATATGCTCGGTTGCCTTAGGAATAATCGTTGGGCGGACAAGCCTCATATTCGTCGTATCCTCGTCAAACGCTTCCGAGTAACGCTCGGCGACTTCGCTCGGGGCAACCCCTTCTTCATTGGCCTTGTTTATAATCTTATCATCGACGTCGGTAAGGTTACGCACGTACGTAACAGCATAGCCCTTATACTTCAAGTAGCGATAAATGATATCGAAGGACAGGTAGGTGCGACCGTTTCCTATATGAATATAGTTGTACACCGTCGGTCCGCAGACATACATGCCCACTTTACCCGCATAACGGGGGATAAATTCTTCCTTTTCCCTGCTCATCGTGTTGTAGACTTTTAAGGACATTTAAACAACACCACCTCAAATTAGCCAGCCGCTTGGATTGCAGCCTGGATGGCCGCTTCGATGCGGCGTATCGCTTGCTCCTTGTCTAGAATATTCAAGACATAGGGCAGCTCGGGGCCTTTAACGGCACCGGTGAGCCCCACTCGTATCGGCATAAACAGGTCTTTTCCGGTAACGCCGAGCGGCTTGAACTTATCACGCAAGGCATTCACCACCTCGCGGCCGCCGTCAAAATCGAGTTCTCCGTGGCGGCGAAGAAGTTCGAGAAGGGCCGTTAAAACCTCTGGTACATGCGGTTTTCTAAGCCATTCAAGCGCATCGGGCCGTATCTCGTACTCGCCCAAAAATATTGTAGCATATGCAGGAATCTCCGATAGCACGGTCAAGTTTCCGCGTACCGCCTCTACGACTTTAAGAAGATACTCAAACTCGCTTTTCGAAACCCCGCCCTGCGGGATTAAGCCCGCTTCCTTTAAATACGGAATACAGAGGTTGGTGAGGCGCTGCAAATCCGCCGAGCGTATATGCTGCCCGTTGAGCCAGTTGAGCTTGCCGATATCAAAAATCGCCGGGCTTTTAGAGATCCTCTCAATTTTGAACATCTTCGCAAGTTCATCGAGCTCAAACACCTCGCGGGTGTCCTCCGGGGCCCAGCTTAAAAGCGCCAGGTAGTTGTTGATCGACTCAGGCAAATACCCTTTTGCTCGGTAATCGCCAACCGCGGTAGCCCCATGGCGCTTGCTGAGTTTTCCGCCATCGGGGCCCAGAATCATGGCATTATGCGCAAATTTAGGTACCGGATAGCCCAGCGCTTTAATCAGGGGAACGTGCTTGGCGGTGTTCGTGATATGGTCCTCCCCCCGGATCACGTGGGTTATCTTCATCTCGCCATCATCGACCACAACGGCCAGGTGAAACGACGGGGTACCGTCGGAGCGCAGGATAATAAAGTCCCCGATGACGTCGCTGGAGAATTCTATCTCTCCCCGTACTAAGTCGCGGACGATTATTTTCTCGTCCGGCACGCGAAAGCGGATGGCGGGCTTTCTGCCCTGAGCGGCGCACTCGGATTCCTGCTCGGCGGTCAGGTTGCGGCAGGTGCCCTCGTATTTGGGCATTAATCCTGTGGCAAGCCGTGTTTTCCTTCGCTCCTCCAGCTCCTTGGGGGTGCAATAACAACGGTACGCCTGGCCCGAGTGAAGCAACTCGTCAACCTTGTGCTGATAAAGCCCAAGCCTCTCGCTTTGCCGATAAGGGCCGTACGGGCCCCCGTTATCCGGTCCCTCGTCCCAGTTCAACCCCATCCATGCGAGGTCCTCAAGAATCGATTCCTCAAACTCAATTGTCGAGCGACTTCTATCCGTATCTTCAATCCTAACGATAAAAGAGCCCTGTGTTTTTCTGGCATACAGCCAATTCAAAAGCGCCGTGCGCGCGGTACCTATATGAAGGTGCCCGGTCGGACTCGGCGCAAACCTAACCCGTATATCACTCATTTTGTTAGCTATCCCTCACTCCAAAACCTCTTCCACCAGTACAACCGCCTGTGCGGCCACGCCTTCGCCTCGTCCCGTGTAGCCAAGACCTTCGGTTGTGGTGGCTTTTATGCTGATCTGCGACACATCCAGCCCCGTAGCCTCGGCAAGGGCCTCCCGCATCTGCTGCCTATGCAGGGCAAGCTTCGGCATTTCGAGGATGGCGATCGCATCGATATTCGCTAACTTATATCCCCGGTTTTGCAATATGACAACGGCGTCTTTGAGCAGTTTAAGACTGGATACACCCTTGAACTGCAGATCGGTATCAGGAAAGTAATGCCCGAGGTCACCGGCCGCCACCGCGCCCAGTATGGCGTCAATAATCGCATGCGTCAGCACGTCGGCGTCGGAGAACCCCGCCAACCCCATCTCAAATGGGATATCAACCCCGCCAAGGATCAACGGACGCCCCTCAACAAACCTGTGTACATCAAACCCAATCCCAATTCTCATCCGACCCCCACCACTTCAACTTCAACTCCAAAAACCCACACCCTCGACCCACATCCGATTCACCGATTCACCGATTCACCATTAGGCCCGGTTTTTCAAGATTGCTTCAGCCAATACCAGGTCAATCGGGGTGGTGATTTTTATATTCTCCTCTAAGCCCGTAATTACCTTTATTTTGCTTCCATACCGTTCCATTAGCATGGAATCATCGGTCCCATAAAAACCCTCGGCTCTGGCTTTTTCATGGGCACGTAAAAGCGGCTCAAAAAGAAATGCCTGCGGGGTCTGGACCTGCCATGTTTTCGAGCGATCGGGAGTCTCGATTACAAAACCGTCATCCACAAGCTTGATCGTGTCTTTTGCGGGAATGCCGACAACCACGCCATCGCACTCCACCAAGTTCACTATTGCATCGTCAATAAGGCGCGGCGTGACAAGCGGCCTCGCACCGTCGTGAACCACGACAACCTTGGCCTGTTCAAATTCACGTGCGGCTTGAAGGCCATTATAGACCGAGTCCTGCCGCTCTGCGCCGCCTATGACTATCCGATTCGCTCTATTCGCTCCATTCGCTTTTATAATAGAATACGTATCGATAACGGAGAGACACCTATCGAAATTTTCTTCCGCGGTAATAATGATTATCGCGTCGATCGATGAAGCCTGTTGGAAAGCGGCGAGCGTATGGGCAAGCACCGGTTTTCCCGCGAGCGGCAAGAACTGCTTGCCGCCCTCCGCTCCCATACGCGTGCCCTTTCCCGCAGCAACTATCAAGGCCAGATTCATTTCGGTCGTTTCACCGCCTGTATCACCTGCGTCTATCGCCATCTTTCATCCGGCCGAATATCATGCGACCGGCCGGCGTCTGCAAAACGCTGGTCACCATTATTTCAACTTCTTCCCCGACGTGGATTTTCCCACCATCGACGACGACCATGGTGCCGTCATCCAGATATCCCACGCCTTGACCGGCCTCCTTGCCCTCGCGGATAAGACCGACAAACATCTCCTCACCCGGCAGGACAACCGGCTTAAGCGAGTTTGCAAGTTCGTTCAAGTTCAACACTTGCACGCCTTGCAACTCGGCTATTTTGTTAAGATTATAATCGTTGGTCATTATCGGAGACTTCGTCTCACTGCCCAGCCTCACCAATTTGGCATCGACATCTCCCAGGTCCGGATAGTCGCGCTCGAGAATCTCCAGACGCAACCTCGGCTCATTCTGGAGGCTTTTTAAAATATCCAGCCCTCTTCTTCCCCTGTTGCGCTTTAGTGAGTCTTCCGAATCCGCAATCGTCTGCAGCTCCCTGAGAACGAATCTCGGCAACGTAAGCGAGCCCTCAATAAAGCCGGTCTTCGCGACATCCGCTATACGCCCGTCAATAATAACGCTTGTATCAAGCAGTTTTGACGTTCCAAGATCAAGCCGACCTTTTTCGGGATTATGCGCTTTAGGAATAGGTATTGAGCGCAAGAACGATTGTAGGTCATCCTTCCTCTTTAGGGAGATACTGATTCCCAAGTATCCAAGCAGTATAAATGCTAATATCGTGATTGAGAATCGCAATATTGCCAAAGATCCCGGGATGAATCCGAATGGCAGCGAGACTAGTTCGGCTAGGGCCAGCCCGATAAGCAAACCAACAAGTGCAAGAATAAGATCGGCTGTCGGTAGGTTTTGCGCTTTATTTTCTAGCCAGGTTAGCGATTTTAGCAACCGACGGCCAATGATACCACCTAGCACATAACCGATACCGACCCCTAAGATAACAAAAAGGATAAGTGCATATATATATTGATCGGACGGTATCGTTTTGTTTTGCTGGATGGTGCTCGCCAATTCATAAGCTCCGATGGCGCCGGTTACAATGAATACAATGCGTATTAACTGTAACACTACTAACACCCCTATACTTTATTTCGATGTGCGTATTCTACAACGTCACCTCCCTTCCAGCACTATACTACTGCACCGACTAGCATTTTTAGAATAGCATAGAAATAACATCATTAGCTACGAGCAGATACAGAAGATACATAGTACCAGCCCTAATTCAACTTGACAAACGCAAGAATTATTTACTACCATAAATTAAGCCGGAAGCGTCTCGAAGGGGTGAATATGGGAGACAAGAACTGCCAGCAATTTCAAAATTCTGTGTCGGAGTACCTTGTCCGCCATCGCAGCGTTCTGGATGTAATGTCAAAGCTCCAGGAGGCAAGCGCCCACGTAAACCGCGCGATCGTAAAATCGGTTACAACATGCGGCTGTCTTAAGATAGACGCCTCGAAGCAGTCGATCCCCCACAATGCAACGCTTCCTGAGCTGGCCGATTTCATGCAAACCCACCTACAGGGCTCCCTGTGCCCAAACTGCGCCGAAGTCCTCGAAAACGAACTCGGAAATGCATTATTCTACCTGGCAGGCATATGTGCTCTTCTGGGATTGGACATGGATAGGATAATGTGTAAGGAAAATAATCGCCTCGAAATGCTCGGCATGTATAACCTCATGTAGTTTAAGTTTTCTTCTGGATTCTGGATTCTGGCTTCTGCGCTTTTAGATGTAGCGCTCGAGGATATTGTATTCTTTAAGTCTCTGAAGCCCGTCTTTGATCGCCTTCGCCCTGGCGGTACCGATGTTATCTACCAAATTAAGTTCATCAATGCTGGCGTTCATGATTGCTTGCAGGTTGTGGAACCTACCTACGATTTTATCTATGGCGCTTAAAGGAAGTCTCGGGATTTCGCTTAGCAGGCGGTATCCCCTGGAGTGGACCGGCTGCTCAAACAAGTCAACGACTTCTTCATATCCAAGTATCTGAGCGATCTTACTAAGATCAAGCAGCGCTTCGGGGGTGAGATCGGCGAGCTTGTCTTTAATCTCGTCTACCTTGTCCGGTTCAAGCGCATAGTCCTTTATAATCGTGGTTGACTTTTCTTCGGTGTTTCCGGACAGCTCGTCGAGCTGCATCCGTATCAGACGACCCTCGGTTCCCAGTTCGCTGATATAGCGATCTATCTCACGCGAGACGCGCCCAAACATCTCGGAGCGCTGCAATACGGTTACCACATCAAGAAGCGTCACCAGATCTTCGAACTCAAGCGCGCTTAAGTTCGCCAGAACCTCATCCAGACGGACTTTATATTTCTCGAGCGTTTGCAGGGCCTGGTTGGCTTTTGCAAGCAGAATCCTGATATCCTGCAAGGCGTATTTTATCCCATCGAGGTAGAGCGAAATGATATCTCGCCTCTGCGAGATCGAAATGACAAGGGCTTTTGTCTGCCTGGCCACACGCTCGGCGGTGCGATGACGCATCCCCGTTTCACTGGTTGGAAGGGTTGGGTCGGGGACAAGGTGCACGTTCGCCCGCAGAATACGGCTTAGACCCTGATCCATAATTATCGCGCCGTCCATCTTCGCAAGCTCAAAAAGGCGCTGTGCAGAAAATTCAACCGAGAGTTCAAAGCCGCCGTTGCAGAGCGACTCCACTTCCTCAACGTCGCCGATGATGATAAGGGCACCGAAGCGTGCACTTAAGATGTGCTCCAGGCCTTCCCTAAGTTCGGTACCCGGAGCGACCTTCTCAAGCGCCCTTACCAGCTCTTTCTCTGCTCGACGGTCGAAGTGCATATATACTCCCAAAGTTGATTCCTAATCTATTCTCCGGTCTATTACCATGAACCATGAATTTGGATAAAGATATCCAAATGTAAACTTGCCTACTAGTTACTATTATTGCACTTATGCTTGCACTAGTTGATAATGATAACCAATTTTTAATATTAAATCCATCGGCGGGAAATGCTCGCTTTTTAATGCTAATTCAGCTGTTTAAGCTAACTTTAGCTAACTAAGGTAGTCCAGCGCTTGACCCAGGTTCTTTGCCCTTAATAAATCCAGTTTCAAAGAGCCGGGGTTTTTCAGCTCCTGATCAGGGATAATCGCCCTCCTGAAACCAAGCTTTGCGGCTTCCTTGAGGCGATGCTCAAGCTGGTTTACGAACCGTACCTCGCCGGCCAGACCCACCTCGCCGATCGCTATCACGTCCGGCGACACCACCAGATCTTTGTGCGCCGATGCCACGGCCAGAGCAATCCCTAAGTCCGCGGCCGGCTCGTTCACCTTAACGCCCCCAACCACGTTGACGTAAATATCCTCCTGGCCCAAGCGCACCCCAAACCTGCGGTCAAGCACCGCTACCATGAGGTTGAGCCTGTTGTAATCAAGCCCGGTCGCCATTCGCCGGGGCATAGACAGGTGCGAATCCGTTACCAGGGCCTGCAGCTCGACAAGAAGCGGCCTGGTACCCTCCATCGTAGCGATAACTATCGAGCCGGATGAGTTTTCCGGGCGCTGGCTCAAAAAGAGCGCCGAAGGGTTCGTGACCTCGATCAAGCCCGCATCGGTCATCTCGAAAATCCCGATCTCGTTGGTCGAGCCGTAGCGGTTCTTAACAGCGCGTATAATCCTGAATGACTGGTAGTTGTCCCCCTCAAAGTAGAGGACGCTATCCACCATGTGCTCGAGTACCCTCGGCCCCGCAATCGAGCCCTCCTTGGTCACATGGCCCACGATAAACGTCGGTAAATGGATGCTTTTTGCAATTCGCATAAGGTAATGCGTGCATTCGCGCACCTGACTCACGCTGCCCGGAGCGGACGGAATGTCCGGGTGAAACATGGTTTGTATCGAGTCGATCACCAGCAGCTGCGGCTCAAGCATCCGCACCTGGTGATCGATCATAGTCACGTCGACTTCAGAGAGAAGCAGCAAATCCGGTGAGAGCACTCCGAGACGGTTTGCCCTTAACGATATCTGCCGCACCGATTCCTCACCGGAGACGATAAGCACCCGTCCGATTCTTCCCGCAAGTTGATTTGCCATCTGAAGAAGCAGTGTTGATTTTCCGATGCCCGGCTCTCCACCGATCAACACCAGCGATCCCGGCACAACACCGCCGCCAAGGACTCGGTCGAGTTCCGGCAGACCGGTTGAAATCCTGCTTTCTTTCTCAACAGCAATCTCCGTTATCGGCTGCGCCTGTTCGGATGGGGCCAACCTTCTGGAAGAAAACGAAATGTCAGGCTCAAGAGGTTCCTCGACCATGGTATTCCACTCACCACAATCGGGGCACCGCCCCAACCATTTTGGAGCGGTGCACCCACAAGCCTGACATCTGACTATATATTTGGTTTTACTCATTCACGCCCACCGGCTGCGCCGATCTGCGCCGGCTCCAGTTTGGTAAAGTCGATCTTACCATCTTTCCCGGTAATTATTATCTTTTCACCAGCCTTAAAGAAGCCCGAGAGCAGACCCTCAGAGAGCGGGTCCTCAACAAAGCGCTGTATCGCGCGACGCAGAGGCCGTGCGCCCATCGCCGGCTCATATCCCTCTTTTACCAGGACATCTTTTGCCTCCTCATCGAGTTCAACATCGATGGCCTGTTCTCTAAGCTGGTCGATAACCCTCTTAAACAAGAGATCGACGATCTGCTTGATGTCGTCTCTGCTCAACTCATGGAAGACGATGACATCGTCCACACGGTTTAAGAACTCGGGACGGAACGTCTTCTTGATCTCGCCCATGACTTTATTCTTCATATCATCGTAGGCGATACCCTCCTGGCTCTTGCCGAACCCAAGTGGCGTACTCTTCTGGATGTAGCGGGCGCCAAGGTTCGAGGTCATGATCAGGATGGTATTTTTAAAGTCGACGGTACGGCCCTGCGCATCGGTCAAGCGGCCGTCCTCAAGTATCTGCAGCAGGATGTTAAATACATCCGGATGCGCCTTCTCGATCTCGTCGAGCAATATAACCGAATACGGACGCCTGCGAACCTGCTCGGTAAGCTGGCCGCCCTCGTCGTAGCCCACATATCCCGGGGGTGAGCCCACCATACGTGAAACGGTGTGCTTTTCCATGTACTCCGACATATCGAGCTGGATAAGCGCGCCCTCATCGCCGAAGAGAAACTCGGCAAGTACCTTTGCAAGCTCGGTCTTACCCACGCCAGACGGTCCCAGGAAGATAAACGAGCCCGACGGGCGCTTCGGGTCTTTAAGACCGGCCCTCGTCCGTCTAATCGCCTTAGAGATGGCTTTAATGGCTTCGTCCTGGCTGATAACCCTCTTATGAAGTTCGTCTTCCATACGAAGAAGCTTCGTTGTTTCTTCCTCCGTCAGCCTGAAAACCGGAATTCCCGTCCAGGTTGATACGACATCCGCTATTTGCTCCTCGGTAACCGTTGCTACCGGCATCTGAGCGAGCGCATCCCAGGTCGAATCCTGGCCGCTCAACTCTATTTCAATGCCTCGCTCTTTATCCCGAATCACCGCTGCTTTTTCAAAATCCTGAACCGCGATTGCCGCCTGCTTCTCGCGCCGCAGATTACGCAAATCTTCCTCGATCGTCATCGTTTCCGGCGGGATGACCATTCTTTGCATGCGTACTTTGGAAGCGGCTTCGTCCACAAGATCGATAGCCTTATCCGGAAGGAATCGATCTGCTATATAGCGGTCGGCCAGCTGCGCTGCAGCGATCAATGCATCATCGGTGATGGTTACTTTGTGGTGCTCCTCATAGCGTTCGCGTAAACCCTTCAAGATGTCTACGGTCTCCTGAACCGAAGGCTCACCGACCTTGATCGGTTGGAACCTTCTTTCCAAAGCAGCGTCTTTCTCCACATGCTTGCGATATTCGTCGAGCGTGGTCGCACCTATCGTCTGCAACTCGCCCCTTGCAAGTGCGGGTTTTAGTATACTTGCAGCGTCAATCGCACCCTCGGCGGCACCTGCGCCCACCAGGTTATGCATCTCATCCACGAACAGGATAATATCCCCCCGCTCGCGTATCTCTTTCATAACCTTCTTTAAGCGCTCCTCAAACTCGCCGCGGTACTTCGACCCGGCGACCAGCGCGCCTAAATCAAGGGTGTATATCTCCTTATTCTTAAGGATATCCGGCACTTCGTTGTTGGCTATCCTCTGGGCAAGCCCCTCAACAACTGCGGTTTTGCCGACGCCCGGCTCGCCGATTAGGACAGGGTTGTTCTTCGTCCTACGGCTTAATATCTGCATAACCCGCTCGATCTCTTTCTCGCGCCCGATAACCGGGTCGAGCTGCTTCTCGTGAGCAAGCCGGGTGAGATTGCGACCGAACTCATCAAGCAGAGAACTGCCGCCATATGACCTACCATAGCTACTGGTCTCGCTACCAGACTTACCATAATAACCGCTCAAGAGCTGTATAACCTGGTTTCTCACGCGGTCAAGATCGGCACCCAGGTTGTACAACACCCGCGCAGCCACTCCCTCGCCTTCTCGAATAAGACCTAAAAGGATATGCTCGGTTCCAATGTAGTTGTGCCCGAGTTGAAGAGCTTCCCGGAGAGAAAGTTCAAGCACTTTCTTGGCTCGTGGCGTAAACGGGATATGACCAACCGGAGCGGAGGTGCCCCGGCCGATTATCTCTTCAACCTGCGCACGAACATCATACAAGCTGATGCCCAGACTCTGAAGTGCCCTAGCTGCCACTCCTTCTTCTTCCCTAATCAAGCCCAGGAGAAGGTGCTCTGTTCCTATGTAGTTTTGATTCAGCATGCGCGCTTCTTCTTGTGCGAAGACGACGACTCGGCGCGCTCTCTCGGTGAATCGCTCAAACACGGCTTATTCTCCCTTCTATTATCTCTAGCTTAGCCTCAATGCACCTTCTAAACAATATTTGCGCAGCTATCAACTGTAATATGCCCACATTTATTTTGAGACAAACAGTTGAGTTCATTTTACCATGTATCAACACTCACGGCGAAAGCAACCAAGGTGTCGTAAGTACCTATAGCGGTTTCTATCCACTAGCTCGTTGATTCTAACAAGATAACAAGTTTAAGGATCCCATAAGTATTGGTACTATATATCGGTTATCATACCCTAATTCATTAAAGACTAGATAGCAATTACATGTGAATTTAGATACCGGCTTGTAGAAAGAAAACAGGGGTTTTAACCCTTCTCCGGCCTCATGTGGGGAAAGCTGATAACCTCGCGAATCGAGTAGTTATCAGTAAGAAGCATGACGAGGCGATCGATACCGATGCCGAGCCCGCCCGTTGGGGGCATACCGTATTCGAGGGCGCGCACGTAATCGTAATCAACTGCTTTCGGGGCTTCCTCGTCGCCGTACTCGTGCAGTTTTACCTGCGCCTCAAACCTCGTAAGCTGGTCGACGGGGTCCGTTAACTCTGAAAACGCGGTTCCGACTTCAAGACCGATAATAATCAGCTCGAATCTCTCGGTAACATCGGGGTTGTCGGGTTTTTTCTTGGCAAGCGGGCTGATTTCCGTTGGATAATCGGTGACAAAGGTGGGCTGCCAAAGTTTGCCTTCAACCAGTTTTTCAAAGAACTCGTTTATGATACGTCCCTTGCCGTAGTGCTCTTCCAGCCTGATGCCGTGTTCGGATGCGATTTTTCTTAGCTCATCAAGGCTCTGGTCGAAGGATACTTTCACCCCACCGTATTTTTCAATCGACTCGATCATGGTAAGGCGCTGCCATTCTCCCGACAGATCGATCGGCTGCTCCTGATAGGTAAGCTTTAATGTACCAACGGCTTCTTCGGCGGCATATTTGATTAGCGACTCACAAAGGTTCATCATATCGATATAATCAGCATAAGCCTGATAAACCTCAAGCATGGTAAATTCCGGGTTATGCCTGACCGAGAGTCCCTCGTTGCGGAAGTTGCGGTTGAGTTCGTACACGCGCTCAAGATCGCCGACGATAAGGCGCTTTAAGTACAGCTCCGGTGCGATTCTCATATAAAGATCGATATCAAGCGCCTCGTGGTGTGTGATAAACGGCCGTGCGGTCGCCCCGCCGGGGATCGCCTGCAGCATGGGCGTTTCCACCTCCAGAAAATTGCGGTTGTCGAGCCATTTGCGAATAGCTTTAACCACCTTAACCCTGGTCAGAAGCGTCTGTCGCGCATGTGGGTTGATGATAAGGTCTACGTAACGCTGGCGGTATCTGGTCTCGACATCCTTTAAGCCGTGCCATTTCTCAGGAAGCGGCCGCAACGATTTGGTGAGCAGCGTAAAGTCCTTTACATCGATTGAAAGCTCACCGCGCCTGGTTTTAAATACCGTACCGGTTATGCCAACGATATCACCGATATCATAATCGAGAAACTTCTTATAATTCTCCTCCCCAAGCGTGCC
>Ga0210034_1001281_pt1 | contig 22528 bp, 20 predicted proteins | sample CryGeymeta201505_FD_185466 | JGI IMG/M metagenome (GOLD analysis project Ga0210034, IMG submission 185466) | Groundwater microbial communities from Crystal Geyser aquifers in Utah, USA - Crystal Geyser metaG 2015-05 (SPAdes) (version 2) | ecosystem: Environmental > Aquatic > Deep subsurface >... | reverse complement strand
AGAATGAAGTTCGACATGTGGGTATAAATCCTTCTTTAAGCCACGTATATTATAGCTTTAATACTATATCTTTAATAGCATTTAGAAGCTTTTTTTTAAAGGATTTTTAAGTCCGACAGCCTCCTAGGGCAAATTTTTGCTTGGCCAAATCAGACAGCGCGATCTTCAGTTCATGCTGTCCGATTTCACGCTGATGCACCAGTTCTGCCATCAGCCGGGATAAAGACACCAAACTGTCATCCTGGAACACTGGCATGTCGATGGACATGTTTTGTGACAAGTTAATGGCAGTTTCACGCAATGAATTGATCGCCCGCGTGCGACTGTCAAGTTCCTCACGCAAACGTTCATTGCTTTGTGTCAATTCCACCGAACTGAGTTCCAAACTGCGCGCTTTCAGTTCCAGATCACGGTCATTTTGGGCATAGGCTTCATCGACCTGCGCCAGAAACCCGCTGAGTCCTGACAACAAACTGTTTGCGCCTGCTGAAAGCCCGGGGGTTGCAGCCAATTGCTGCAATTGAGTCAGCACGGCAGGCAGTTGATCCTGTGCAACACCCAATAGGCGCTTGGTCTGACGCGCAAGTAATTTATGCATGGTTGAACCGCGGGTGATGCGCTACCCGACCTGGGTTTTCACTTGAGTTTCCATCAGGTGCGTGATCGTCATGGTCTGATTGTGCAACTTGCATGACACGCCCCCGGTGAACGGACTGATCTCGCCATACGAGTAAAACCCGGTCAACACCGCGCCCTGGCTGAGGACATCGGCCACTGCCTCGACCTCTTCTTCAACCCGCCCCCCCATCACCAGTTTGCGCCCCACACAGCTCACCAAAATGGCCAAACCTTGCCCCGCATGTTGCAAAGCCAGTTGAGCCGCATGTGCAGCCGCCTCCGCTCCATCCACCAAGGCATTCGTGCTGGCATGCATCAGGCGCAAATAGCCATCTGGATCAATATCGCCAGCCAGTGTCAAACTGCCCTGTACGTGGTCAACCATCAAAATAGTTCGGATCAAGCCGACTTCAGTATGGTCGCGCCCAATCATGGCAAAAGGAAAAAGCAAGCCAGATGCTGGCAAGTCTTTGGCATAGTCACCCAAATAGCGCTTGTAAATCTCCAGCGCCGGCTCGCCATCAAGCTCATACAACACGTTGCTAACGCATCGGGTCACTTTGCGCGCCGGACCAAAGGGCATCCAGCCGCCAAACGAACCATGCGCCACGCTCAAGCCGGCACCATACAACCCAATGCAAGCCACCCGATCATTGTGTGCACCAGCATCATCCAGCACCCAGGTTTCCTTAAAAGCCGCCCCGTCGCCGGCCAAACCACCCGTCACCAATACCCCTGACCCCAATACACCTGTCAAACCATCGATCAAGGCGCTGCCATTGATATTGACCCCTTGACCCAACACCAGCACAGTCCGCAAGCCGTTCAAAGGAACCGCTTGGCCAAGCCGTTGACCGGCAGCCCAAGAATCGTCCATGCCCGCCAACAAGGTACTGGCGGCCTGCACCTGTGTGTTCTGAAAATGCACGGCCGTCACCACGCAACAGCCGTCACTGACACCCTGGCCTGAAATTTCACCTGCTGTACTGCAACCCAGCCGATGCGCCTGCGCAAACCGCAGCGCCAAAATGGGTGTCAGTGCATGCAACCATGACGCAGAACCGAATACCAGCAGCAATTGCGGCTCTATATCGGTTAGCGGCTGCCACGCCGCTGATACCTCTGACACTTCTTCCTGATTCCGCAACACGGCTTGAACAACTTGCATGGGATATTCCTGTGAATTGAAATAAAAAATGCTACCGGTTTGAGCTAACACTGTACTGATGGCGCAATAAATTCTTCTGTACCTTGCCCATGGCATTGCGCGGCAACTCGGTCACCACATGGCACTGCTTGGGCACTTTGTAATTGGCCAGCGTGGTTTTTAAGTGCGCCAAAATCTTGTTGGCCTCTAGCGTTACGCCAGGCCGAGGCACCACCACGGCCACGCCCACTTCTCCAAAATCCGGGTGCGGCACACCCACCACCGCGCTCTCGGCCACGCCGGGCAGGTCGTTGATGAAACTCTCTAGCTCTGCCGGGTAGACGTTGTAGCCGCCGCTGATGATCAGGTCTTTGCTGCGCCCCACAATCGTCACGTAGCCTTGGCCATCCACCTTGCCCACATCACCGGTCTTGAAAAAACCGTCAGCGGTGAATTCTTCAGCGGTCTTTTCTGGCATGCGCCAATAGCCGGCAAACACATTTGGCCCCTTGACCTGAATGTCGCCAATCTCATCCGCAGGCAAGACCACGCCTTGGCCATCGACGACTCTCAACTGCACACCTGGCAAGGCAAGCCCCACTGTGCCGCCACGACGCGCGCCCTGGTACGGGTTGGAGGTCAGCATGATGGTCTCGCTCATGCCGTAGCGCTCCAGAATGGTGTGGCCGGTGCGTTGCTGCCAGGCACTGAAGGTATCCATCAACAAGGGGGCTGAACCTGAAATAAACAGCCGCATGTGTTTAGTTACCGCATGCGTCAACCCCGACTCGGCCAGCAGGCGCACATACAGGGTGGGCACGCCCATGAACACAGTGGCCTGCGGCAGGTAACGCAGCACGGTTTCAGGGTCAAACTTGGCCAGCCAGATCATCTTGCTGCCATTAATCAAGGCCGCATGAATAGCCACAAACAGCCCGTGCACATGAAAGATCGGCAGCGCATGGATCAGCACATCGCCGCCTTCTGCTGCGCTGCGCCAACCCCAATAACTTTTAAGCACCTGCGCATTGCTGAGCATGTTGCCGTGGGTGAGCATCGCCCCTTTGGAACGCCCGGTGGTGCCGCTGGTGTAGATGATCACCGCCACATCGTCGGGCTGCTTGACTGCACAGATGTGCTGATCAGAGGCGTGGGCGGCACGCGCCAACAGCGACCCGGTACGGTCGTCGTTCAAGGTGAACACCCAGCGCGTCCCGGCTTTAAAGGCCAGCTGACTGACCCAGCCAAAGTTGCCAGCACTGCACACCACCACTGCAGGTTCGGCATTGCCAATGAAATATTCAATTTCGGCGCTCTGGTAAGCCGTGTTCAAGGGCAAAAACACATAGCCTGCACGCAAGGTGGCCAGGTACAGCATCAGCGCTTCCACCGACTTGTCCACCTGCACGGCGATGCGCGAGCCCGCAGGCAAGTCGAGCGACTGCAAAAAATTGGCCAGCATGGCCGAACCACGCTCCAGGTCGCGCCAGCTATAGCACAGCCCGGCATCGGTCTCCACGGCACAAGTATTCAGGTCTGACGGAAAAGCCTGGCGCAAATGCGCATACAGATTGGTATTGGTAGAAGACATGGCAAACGGGCAGATGAAATTCAAAACCGGGGTGTGCGCTTTTCCAGAAAGGCGGTGATGCCTTCGCGCTGCTCGGCGCTGTCGGCATAGTCATAAGCGTGTTCCAGAAGCTGATCCAGCGCGCTTTTTGACTCTTTTTTTATAGCTACTTGCGCTTGATTGACAAGGGCTAGAGGTGAATTTAATGCCCGAAGTGTTTGCTTGTTCAAACGTGCCGCCTGGGGAGCCAGCTGACAGATGCGCTGTACCGTGGTCTGCGCCAGGGTTTGCAAGTCGACATCCGCCACCACTCGGCTCAAAAAACCACGCTGCGCCATCTCTGCCGCACTGAACACCGCCGCCTCAAGCAACATCTGGCGCGCGGTGACGCTACCCAGCGCACCCGTGACCAAGGCCGCCTCGCGCGGCGCCATCGGGAAACCCAGCCGTGCAATGGGTGCGCCAAACTGGGCGGATTCGGCACTCAGGCGGATGTCACAACAGCTGGCCAGTTCTACCCCCGCCCCCATGCAATTGCCGGCAATTTGAGCCACCATGGGCACATCGCAGTTGAGCATGGCGTCAAGCGCGCCCCACACTTCCTGCTCGTGGAATTCGCGCAAGCTGGCCTCTTGAAACCGGAAGCTGGCGTATTCCGAAATGTCACCACCGGCACAAAAATGATCCCCCTGCCCGGCCAGCAAGACGCAGCGAATGTCAGCGCTGGATTGAATCTGCTCGAACACGGCCCGCAGTTCGCGCCACATGCTGCGGCTCATGGCATTGAAGCGTTTGGGGTAACTCAGGGTGACGTGCGCCACGCTGTGGTCAGTGCGGTAGGAAATGCGAGCAGGCATAGCGGTTATCGGGCAGAAGATGATTTCAGAAACGCTTCAAAATAAGTAGCTACTCACCCTTATTTTATAAGGGCTAGAAGTCAATTTAGCTTATAAGTTTGAGGCTGCGCGCGAGCCCATAGCCACAACCCTGCGCCGAAAACAACCATCGGCAGACTCAGCCATTGGCCCATGCTCATGCCGAACCCCAATAAACCAAGGTGTGCATCGGGTTCGCGGAAAAATTCTGCGGTAAACCTGAACACGCCGTAGCCCATCAAAAATGCCACCGCTACCTGCCCCCGCGCACGTGGCTTGCGTGCATAAAGCCAAAGCAGCACAAACAACAGCAGGCCTTCAAGCAAGAATTGGTAAATCTGCGACGGATGTCGCGGCAAGTCACCGGCTCCGCGAAACACCATACCCCAAGGCAAGTCCGGGCTGGCCAGGCGGCCCCACAACTCACCATTGATGAAGTTGCCGACCCTTCCAGCCGCCAAACCAGTTGGCACGCAAGGGGCGACAAAATCGGCCACCTGCAACAGGGGTTTGCCACGTGAGTGCGCAAACCACAGCATGGCCACGACCACACCCAGCATGCCGCCATGAAAACTCATGCCGCCCTGCCACACGGCAAACACCTCCAATGGATGTGCAGCGTAGTACAGCGGTTTGTAAAACAGGCAATAGCCCAGGCGTCCGCCCAGCACCACGCCCATCACGCCCATGAACAAAATGTCTTCCACGTCGCGCTGGCTCCAGGCTTGCGCGCCGCTAAGGGTGGCAAACGGCTGGTGGCGCAGCCGCAATCGACCGAGCCACATGAACAAGCCAAACGCAGCCAGGTAAGTCAGGCCATACCAGTGCACCGCCACAGGCCCCAGTTGCAGGGCTATCGGGTTGATTTGTGGATGGATGAGCATCAGTCTTCCAGCAAAGACAAGTCGCGCACCGCGCCCTTGTCGGCCGACATCACCAGCTTGGCATACGCCTTGAGCGCCGCCGACACCTTGCGCGGCCGTGGCTTGGCCGGTTTCCAGCCCAGCGCGTCTTGCTCAGCGCGGCGCTTGGTCAATTCTTCTTCGGATACCAACACGTTGATGGCGCGGTTGGGAATGTCAATGCGGATGCGGTCGCCCTGGCGAATCAGGCCAATCGCACCACCGCCAGCTGCCTCGGGCGAGGCGTGGCCAATGGACAAGCCCGAGGTGCCGCCCGAAAAACGCCCATCGGTCAGCAGCGCGCAGGCTTTGCCCAGGCCTTTGGACTTGATGTAACTGGTGGGGTAGAGCATCTCTTGCATGCCGGGGCCGCCTTTGGGGCCTTCATAGCGCACGATCACCACGTCACCGGCCTTGACCTTGTCGCCCAAAATATCAGCCACCGCTTCGTCTTGCGACTCGGTCACGTAGGCCGGGCCTTCAAACACCAGCAGCGACTCGTCCACTCCCGCGGTTTTGACCACACAGCCATTGAGCGCAATGTTGCCCACCAGCACCGCCAGGCCGCCTTCTTGCGAATAGGCGTTGGCACCAGAGCGGATGCAGCCTTCAGCACGATCCACATCCAGACTGGGCCAGCGAGCTTTTTGGCTGAACGCCACTTGCGAGGGCACGCCTGCCGGACCCGCTTTGTAAAAGGTTTGCACCTCTGCCGACGGGTTGTTGGCAATGTCCCACAAGTCCAGCGCGTGTTTGAGGGTTTGGGCGTGCACCGTGGGCACATCGGTGTGCAGTTTGCCAGCGCGATCTAGCTCACCCAAAATGGCCATGATGCCGCCTGCGCGGTGCACGTCTTCAAGGTGAAATTTTTGCGTGTTCGGGGCCACCTTGCACAGCTGCGGCACGCTGCGCGAGACGCGGTCAATGTCGGCCATGGTGAAGTCAATGCCAGCCTCTTGCGCCACCGCCAGAATGTGCAAAATGGTGTTGGTGGAGCCACCCATGGCGATGTCCAGCGTGATGGCGTTCTCAAACGCCTTGAAACCTATCGAGCGCGGCAGCACCGTGGCATCGTCCTGCTCGTAATAGCGTTTGCACAAGTCCACAATCAAATGCCCGGCACGCTTGAACAGTTGTTCGCGGTCGGCATGGGTGGCCACCAAGGTGCCGTTGCCCGGCAGTGACAAGCCCAGCGCCTCGGTCAGGCAGTTCATCGAGTTGGCGGTGAACATGCCCGAGCAGGAACCACAGGTGGGGCAAGCGCTGCGTTCAATTTCAGCCACATCAGCATCCGACACCTTGTCGTCTGCTGCCATCACCATGGCGTCAACCAAGTCGAGCTTGAACACGCTCAGTTTGGTTTTGCCCGCTTCCATTGGTCCGCCCGAGACGAACACCACCGGGATGTTGATCCGCATGGCGGCCATCAGCATGCCGGGGGTGATCTTGTCGCAGTTGCTGATGCACACCATGGCATCGGCGCAATGGGCATTGACCATGTATTCCACACTGTCGGCAATGATGTCGCGGCTCGGCAGGCTGTAAAGCATGCCATCGTGCCCCATGGCAATGCCGTCGTCCACCGCAATGGTGTTGAACTCTTTGGCCACACCGCCAGCAGCCTCAATCTCACGCGCCACCAGTTGACCCAGGTCTTTCAGGTGCACGTGGCCCGGCACAAACTGGGTGAACGAATTGACCACCGCAATGATGGGTTTGTCAAAGTCGCCGTCTTTCATGCCAGTGGCGCGCCAGAGGGAGCGGGCACCGGCCATGTTGCGGCCGGCAGTGGTGGTTTTGGAACGGTAAATGGGCATGGTGTGGGAGCGTCAAAGGTTGAATAAAAACGCGCGCTGGGCGTGGGGCGTGATTATGGCCCAGCCCCAAAAAAACCTGAAGCCTGAGCTCAGTGCTCAGCGCTTGCGTGACTTTTCAAAACTGGCATCGAGTGCCTGTTTGGTGCGCCGGCGGCGATCAGCGCGGCGCTTGTCTTCAAATTCCATGGCTCTGCGTTTGGTGTACCCCGAGTTGTCCGCCCAGGCCCACCAGGCCACAGCCAACCCAAAAGGAATAGCGATCACCCACCACGACCATGCTGCTACCAGGCCTATTTCGGCGTACTTCAGCACCAGCAAAATTAGACCCAAACCAAGCAAATACATGCCATGCCTCCAATGATGAAGGTTGACCATTGTGTCAACCCCGCAACCTACAATCGCGTTATAGCAACTCTAACCGACTTCTTTAAAGGACGAAACCATGGAACGAACCGTATTTGCCTTGCTGGCCGCCGTTTTGACGGCAGCTCCCGCGTTTGCAGATCAGGCACTGGCACAAAAAAAGAATTGCCTGGCTTGCCATGCGGTGGATAAAAAAGTGGTCGGCCCCGCTTACAAAGATGTCGCCAAAAAATACGCTGGCCAGGACGTCACCACCAAATTGACAACCAAGGTGATGAAGGGCGGTTCCGGTGTTTGGGGTGCCATTCCCATGCCAGCCAATCCGCAAGTCAACCAGGCCGAAGCTGAAACCCTGGTGAAGTGGGTGCTGTCACAAAAGTAACGCACTGCGCGGCATGACCAGTGCCGCCTCACCCAAGCAAAAGCCCGCAATTGCGGGCTTTTTTATACCTGACTTCCATGCCAGACTATACATAAAAATGGCTTCTAGCCCTTTATTTAAATGGGCTAGAAGCTCTTTTTTTTATAGCATCAATAGGTTTGACCCAATTGGCCAAGAATAGCCGGATTTTCCAGCGTTGAGGTGTCCTGGGTGATGTCTTCACCCTTGGCCAGCGAACGCAGCAAGCGGCGCATGATTTTGCCGGAACGGGTCTTGGGCAAGTTCTCACCGAAACGGATGTCCTTGGGCTTGGCGATCGGGCCGATCTCTTTGGCCACCCAGTCGCGCAGCTCTTTGGCAATTTGCTTGGCTTCGTCACCCGTGGGCACGGCGCGTTTAAGCACCACAAATGCCACAATGGCTTCGCCCGTCAAATCGTCAGGACGACCCACCACGGCGGCTTCGGCCACCAGGTCAGTCTTGGCCACCAAAGCCGATTCAATTTCCATGGTGCCCATGCGGTGACCCGACACGTTGAGCACGTCGTCAATGCGGCCGGTGATGCGGAAATAACCGCGGTCTGCACTGCGCACGGCACCGTCACCTGCCAAATAGACATTGCCGCCCAGTTCAGCCGGGAAATAACCCGACTTGAAGCGTTCAGGGTCGCCCCATACGGTGCGAATCATGGACGGCCAGGGGCGTTTTACCACCAGCAAACCACCCGACCCATTGGGCACGTCCTGGCCAGCTTCGTCCACAATGGCTGCCATGATGCCCGGCAACGGCAGTGTGCAAGAACCCGGCACCAGCGGTGTAGCCCCCGGCAGCGGCGTGATCATGTGACCACCCGACTCGGTTTGCCAGAAGGTGTCCACAATCGGGCATTTTTCATGGCCGATGTGCTTGTAGTACCACATCCAGGCTTCGGGGTTGATGGGCTCGCCCACCGTGCCCAAAATGCGCAGGCTTGACAGGTCTGAGCGATCTGGGTGCACCTTGGGGTCGGTTTCAGCGGATTTGATCAAGGCTCGGATGGCAGTGGGTGCAGTGTAGAAAATGCTGCACTTGTGACGCTCGATCATTTGCCAGAAGCGACCTGCATTCGGATAGGTCGGGATGCCTTCAAAAATGATTTGTGTGGCACCTGCTGCCAACGGACCATAAGCCACATAAGAGTGACCGGTGATCCAGCCGATGTCGGCGGTGCACCAAAACACGTCGGTCGGTTTCAAGTCAAAAGTCCATTCCATGGTCAGCTTGGCCCACAACAAAAAGCCGCCAGTGGAGTGCTGCACACCTTTGGGTTTGCCGGTGGAGCCAGAGGTGAACAAAATAAACAGCGGGTGCTCGGCACCCACCATTACCGGTGCGCAGGTGGTCGCTTGACCGGCCAGCGCTTCGGTAAAGGTGACATCACGACCAGCAACCATGTTGCACTTGGAGGCGGTGCGCTCAAACACAAACACGGTCTTGATGGATTCGCAACCACCCAAGCCCAAGCCTTCGTCCACGATGGCCTTCAAAGGCAGTTCTTTGCCGCCACGCAGCTGGAAGTTGGCTGTAACCACCGCCACCGCACCGGCATCCATGATGCGGTCTTGCAGCGCCTTGGCGGAAAAACCACCAAACACCACGCTGTGAATGGCACCGATGCGAGCGCAGGCCTGCATGGCCACCACACCTTCCACACCCATGGGCATATAAATCAGGACGCGGTCGCCCTTTTGAATGCCATGCGCCTTCAAGGCATTGGCAAACTGGCACACCTTGGCCAACAATTCCTTGTAAGTGGTTTTGGTGACTTCGCCGCCGTCGGCTTCAAAAATCACAGCGGTCTTGTTCTCGTTGGGCGTGCCCATGTGCTTGTCAAGGCAGTTGGCAGAGGCATTGAGTTCACCGTCTTCAAACCACTTGTAAAAGGGCGCATTGGATTCGTCCAAGGTCTTGGTAAACGGTTTGCTCCAGACCACGTTTTCGCGAGCCAGACGGGCCCAGAAGCCCTCGAAATCTTTTTCGGCTTCAGCGCACAAGGCGTTGTAGCCCTCCATGCCCTGAATGCGCGCGGCCTTGACGGTGGCCTCGCTAGGTGGGAACACACGGTTCTCGATCAGCATGGATTCAACAGCAGTTGTCGGTTTGGTCACAGGTAAGTCTCCTCTAGTTAAATGAACTTCGCCCATTAATGTCATGGCTTGCACTTACATGCTACTGACTGACACGCTGATGACAACCGCGCCGGTAAAATAACCCTATGCCTACCTACATTGATTGAGCCCATGTCTGCCTCCACACCTTCTCCACAACCTCTTCGTCCTATTCCACGCCTGATTTTCGCCAGCCGTTGGCTCCAGTTGCCACTTTACTTGGGATTGATCGCCGCACAAGGTGTCTATGTTTACCATTTTTGGGTAGAGCTGGTGCATCTGCTGGAAGCTGCTTTTGGCAGTCAAACCGCACTGGCGGCGTTGATCGACGGCATTGGCTACAAAACCGACGTGCCGATTACTCACCTCAATGAAACCATCATCATGTTGGTAGTCTTGGCGCTGATCGACGTGGTGATGATCTCCAACCTGCTGATCATGGTGATTGTGGGCGGGTATGAGACCTTTGTCTCACGGATCAACCTCGACGGTCACCCCGATCAGCCTGAATGGCTCGATCACGTGAACGCCTCGGTGCTCAAGGTGAAGCTGGCGATGTCGATCATCGGCATCAGCTCGATTCACCTGCTCAAGACTTTCATCAACGCCGCCAACTACACCGACAAGGTGTTGATTGCGCAAACCGTGATCCACATTGCCTTTTTGCTATCGGCCATGGCCATTGCCTTCACCGACCGGCTGATGAGCCCGCCAGCGCGTTCAGCGCCCCATTGAATTGACGCGGCCAGCATGGTCAGTTCACCGTGTCGCCGGCAAAAATGTTGCGGCGCAGCTGCTCTGCTTTTAGCGACTGTTCCAGCGCCCGGTGTAGTGCACTGAGTGCGCGCAGACGCAGATCCATCTGGGTGACGCTCATGTCACCGCGCGTGCCCGCCTGCAGCAACGCCGCTTTCAAGCTCTGGTAGCCAGCTTCCCAGGGTGGCAACAAGGCCTGAAGGTCAGACCTGGTTGCCAACTCAGATGCCAACTGATTCAAAAAGGCCTGAGACTGTTGTCGCCACGGGTCTTCCAGCGCTATGCCTAGCGAAGAACGCTCACACGGAGCCAGCAGCTGTGATGCCTCACTCGCCAGTTCGGCTACCGCCTCGTGGTAGCGCACCACGCGCAGCAATTGCGGCAGGCGCTCGGCGCTGTCCGCAGGCATGCTGGTGCGGTTAAGCCGCGCAATAAACCGGGCGATGGCTTCTCCCAATTCCGTCACGCCGGTCTCACTTGCGGGTGCGTCAGTCAGCGTCGCGCGCAGGTGCTGCCGTGCCAGGTCGCCCAGACGGTCAATTTCATGCTGCAAGGCGTCCAGCGCCAGCGCTGGCACCGCCAGCACCGTATCGTCCAGATGGCGCAATTGCGCCACCTGCTGCTCGGCCGAGACAAACCTGGCCTGCAAAAACCGGGTCAGACCAGCCGCCAATGGCCAGATCAACAGCACACCCAAGACGTTGAACGCGGTGTGAAACAGCGCCAGTTTGACCGCTGGCGCGTCACCCAGACCCAAGCTCTGACGCAGCAGGTCAAACACATCAACCAGCCAAGGCAACATCAGCAGGGCCACCCCACCGGTGAGCAAGTTGAAGGCAATGTGGGCGGCGGCAGCGCGTTTGGCGTTGGCCGTCGCACCGATCGCGGCAATCACCGCGGTGACCGTCGTACCAATGTTGGCACCAATCACCACCGCTGCAGCGCCTTGCGCGTCCAGCAGGCCGCCCTGAGCAGCTGTCAGCGCGATGGCCAGCGCGGCGCTTGAACTTTGCATCAACACCGTCAGCGCCAGGCCGATACCTACCTGCAAAAGCACGTCACCCGCACCGGTGCCCGTGGGCAGTTGCATCCCGGCCGAAAAGTCGGTAAAAGTCACCCGCAGCAAATCAATGCCCAAAAACAGCACGCCAAACCCGGCCAGCGCCGTGCCCAGAGCGCCGCGCCGCTGGCCGGCACCGGTCAGGCGCAACAACATGCCCAACCCGATCAAAGGCAAAGCCAATGCGTCAATCTTGAACTTCAGCCCGACCAGCGCCACCAGCCAGCCGGTCATGGTGGTTCCCACGTTGGCACCAAACAGAACCCAGATGGCCTGCCCCAGCGTCAGCAAGCCGGCATTGATAAACCCAATGGTGGCTACCGTCACTGCGCTGGACGACTGCACCAACAGCGTCACCAGCGTGCCGGTAGCCAGGCCGTGCCAGCGCGTGCGGGTCGAACGCGCCAGCGTGCGCTCCAGCGCTGAGCCAGCGGCCAGGCGCAACCCGTCGGTCATCAGTCCCATGCCCAGCAAGAACAGGCCGACACCGCCAGCGAAACCACCAATGAAGGACCAGTCAACCATGAATCAGCGCGAATCGGTTGATATGGGAGGTGTCGAGGGCAGCCTGGCCAGCGAGGGCAGATGCCGGTGCAGTGCCGCCTTGGTCATCAGGTGCGCCGAAATCGGTGCGGTAATGAACAGGAACAAGCTCACCAGCACTTCGTGCAGGCTCAAGCCGTCACCGGTGATGCTGAAAAAGGCCGACGATGCCACCAACAGGCACCCCACCCCGAGCGTGGTAGCCTTGGTTGGCCCATGCAGCCGGGTATAAAAATCGCGCATGCGCCACAAGCCCAGCGAGCCGATCAGGGTAAACACCCCGCCGGCCACCACCAACACCGACAAAATGATTTCAGCCAGCGTGCTCATTCGATGATGTCCCCCCGCAACAAATATTTGGCCAATGCCACGGTGCCAACAAAGCCCATCAGCGCAATCAACAGCGCCGCCTCAAAATACAACGGACTGGCCAGCTGAATGCCCAGCAGCACCAGCAGCGCAATGGCGTTGATGTACAAGGTGTCAAGCGCCAACACGCGATCCGTGGCATCGGGCCCCTTTAGCAGGCGCGCAAAACTCAGGGCGAAGGCCATACCGACCATCGAAAAAGCCACCGTCAACGCCATATTCAGCATTCAAAAATCTCCTTGAGCGGCGCTTCAAAATCTTTTTTGATCGCCGCAATCACATCCTGCGGCGACGCCGCATCCAGCGCATGAACCAACAAAAACCGTCGATCTGCCGACAAGCGCGCCGACACCGTGCCCGGCGTCAAACAGGTGACATTGAGCAACAGGCTCAAGGCGAACGGATGGCTGATGTCCAATGGCACCATCACAAAAGCCGGTCGCACCCGGGTTGGCCCGCGCAGAATCAACCGCGCGACCAACACATTGGCCACCACCACATCCCACAGGAACACCCCAGCAAACCGCAACATCACCCAGGGACGATGGACAGGCAGAGGCTCCGGCCAAAAAGACCGCGTCAGTGCAGGAATGATCCATGCCAAGACCAAACCCAGAACAATCTGCGCGAGCGAAAAACTGTTATTGATCAAAAGCCATAACAAGATCAACAAAACGGTCAGCCAGGGGTGCGGAAACCAGCGCCTCATGGTTTGCCCCCCAACACCGCGTGCACATAAAAGGTCGGGTCGGCCAACTGGGCGGCAGTGGCCAGCGCGTAGTCATAGGCAGGCCCGGCGGCCACGGTCAGCGCCACAATCAGGCCCAGCAAGCCGATGATGGCCAACGCCTCCAGATGCACGCTGGCGGGCTCCAGCCCCCGCGGATCATGCGTTGCCAAGGCCGATGCCGGGCTGAAAAAAAGCCGGCTGCCGGCGTGCGCCAGCGTCACCAACGCCAGTACTGCAGTGAGCAGAATCACAGCCCAAACCACGGGCTGCCCCGAAGACGCTCGCAAAATCAGAAACTTGCCGACAAACCCCGACAGCGGCGGCAACCCCGCCACCGCGACAGCAGCGGCAAAAAACAGCCCACCCCATAGCGCATGGTGCGGCATGTCCTGGTCGGCCAAAAATCGGTCCTGGCTGTCTGAGCGTCGGCGCGCAAACGCCTCGGCGAGCAAAAACAGCAGCGCTGCAGCAAAAGTGCCGTGCGGCAAGTAGTACAAACCGGCGGCCACCCCGGCCTGACCGAGCGAAAACGCGGTCAACAAAGTGCCCACCGAGGCCACCACCAACCACGCCGCCAGACGGCGCAAATCTTGTGCGGCCAGCGCACCCAGCATACTCACGGCCAGTGTTGCCAACGCAGCGGGCAGCAACCAGGGCGCAAACAGCTGCGCCAGCGCGCCGGCCGAGTCGCCATAAATCAGGGTCGCCACCCGCAAGATGGCGTAAGCACCCACCTTGGTCATGATGGCAAACAGGGCCGCTACCGGTGCCGGTGCGGCCGCGTAAGTGCCGGGCAGCCACAGACTCAAGGGCAGCAGCGCAGCTTTCAGCGCAAACACCACCAGCAACAACAAGCCGCCGGTGCGCGCCAGTCCCAGGTTGTCTGGCGTGACGTACGCCGCCTTGGCCGCCAGGTCGGCCAGATTGAGAGAGCCCATGCTGGCGTAGATCAAACCGGCCGCCAACAAGAACACCGCCGAGCCCAGCAAATTAAGCACCACATAGTGCAAGCCGGCGCGTACACGCGCAGCCCCCCCACCATGCAACATCAGGCTGTAAGAGGCGATCAGCAAGACTTCAAAAAACACAAACAGGTTGAACAGATCGCCGGTCAGGAACGCGCCGTACAGCCCAAACAACTGCAACTGCACCAGCACATGAAAATACGAGCCTTGGTTGTCGGTGCCGTCGCTGGCATGCAGCACCACCCACAGCGCCAGCAAGCTGGTGATCAACACCATCCAGGCGGCCAGCCGGTCGGCCACCAGCACAATGCCCCAGGGTGCCGGCCAATCACCCAGCCGGTAGACCGAAATCAGCCCGGTGTCCGCCTGTAACAGCAACGCCACCGCCGCCACCACTTGCAGCAGCACACCCAAGCCGGACAACCCGCGCTGCACCGCGATGGTCTGGCCGCGCAGGCTCAGCAGCAGCAAGCCCGTGGCAAACGGCAACAGCACCGGCGCAAGGGTCAGGTGGTCAAGCAGGTTCAACGGGGTGCTCATGGCTCAGACCGCCCATCGACATGGTCGTTGCCCAGATCGGCATAGGCACGCACCGCCAGCATGATGACAAACGCCGTCATGGCAAAACCGATCACGATCGCCGTCAACACCAACGCCTGCGGCAGCGGATCCGTTGGCACAAGCGCACTGCCAATCACCGGCGGCGCGCCAATAGCCAGGCGACCCGTGGCAAACAAAAACAGGTTAACGGCATACGACAGCAGCGTCAGCCCCAGCGCCACTGCAAAGGTACGCGAGCGCAGCACCAGGTACACACCGCAGCCGGTCAACACGCCAATCATCAAGGCCAACAGCGCTTGCATCAGGTGGCCTTTCGTGCGCCTTGAAGCGCGGTATCGGGCCCATGGCTGCCATGGTGCAGCAGACCCATGTTGATCAGAATCAGCAGGGTTGCCCCAACCACCACCAGGTACACACCCAGGTCAAACACCAGTACCGAAGCCCATTCCATCTCGCCCAGCAAGGGCAGACTGATGTGGCCGAAGGCAGAGGTCAAAAACGGTCGGCCAAACCCGGCGCTGGCCACGCCCGTGAGCAAGGCGGCAAGCAAGCCTGCCACCATCAGCGGCTGGGTTTGTGCCGGCAAGCGCTGGTGCGTCCACTGCACGCCGTTGGCCAGGTACTGCATGATCAGAGCCACCGCCGTGATCAGCCCGGCAATAAAGCCACCGCCGGGCAAGTTATGGCCGCGCAAGAAGATGAACACCGAGACCAGCAGCGCCAGCGGCAACAACAGCCGCGCAAAGGTGACCATCACCAGCGGGTGCTGATCCACGTCCCATACCGGTGCCACGCTCGACGGGTAAGGCGCTTGCAGGTTGATGCGCTCCAGCAGCGCAAAGATACCTAGCGCGGCAATTGCCAACACGGTAATTTCGCCAAAGGTGTCAAAGCCGCGGAAGTCCACCAGAATCACGTTCACCACATTGCGCCCACCGCCACCGCTGACACTGTGTTGCAAGAACCAGTCTGCCATGCCGACATTCGGCCGGGTCATCACAGCCCAGGCCAAGGCCGCCGCGCCGCCACCGGCCAGGGTGGCCACCCCGCCGTCGCGCCAGCGCCGCAGCACGCCAGACTCTACCGGGCTGTGATCTGGCAAAAAGTAAAGCGCCAGCAACAACAGCACCACAGTGACCACTTCGACCGACAACTGCGTCAGCGCCAGGTCGGGTGCCGAAAACTTGACAAACACCAGCGCCACCACCAGCCCCACCGCACCGGCCAGAATCAACGCCGTCAGGCGCTGGCGGTGCCACGCGGTTGCCGCCAAGGCACTCACCATGAGCACCACGCCGGCCAGCAGACTGACACCGTCCAGTGGCAACAGGGCCAGCCCACCCGTCAACGGTGCGCCAGCGCCCAACATGCCCACCGCGCCCAACACCCACACCGTGGCAACCAACACCAGCGTATGGGTTTGGAGTGATCCGCGATCCAGCCAGCGCACCACGGTGGCAGCCAGTCTTTGCGCCCAATCCAGCACGCGATCAAAAGCCGCCCGGCCATCAAGCCCGACCAACACCTGGTCGTTGAGCACAAACAAATAGCGGCGCATGGTGTACACCGCCACACCACCCGCCAACGCCACCACGCTCATCCAAAGCGCCGGGTTCACGCCGTGCCAGATCGCCAGGTCATGCGCTGGCAATGGTCCCTGCAATACCGCGCCCGCCGCCAAAGCCAACAAGGGCTCCACCGTCTGCGCCGGAAAAATGCCCACCAGCAGGCACAAAACCACCAGGATTTCAACCGGCACCTTCATCCAGCGCGGTGGTTCGTGCGGTGTCTTGGGCAAGTTGATCGGCTCGCCATTGAAAAACACATCATGAATAAACCGCAAAGAATAGGCCACTGCAAACACCCCGGCCAGCGTCACTGTGGCAGGCAGCCACCAGCCCAGGCGCATCTGGCCGCTGGCGGTCACGGCCTCGGCAAAAAACATTTCTTTCGACAAGAACCCGTTTAGCAAAGGCACGCCCGCCATTGCGGAGGCCGCCACCATGGCCAGTACCGCCGTGTGCGGCATGAACTTCCACAGGCCATTGATGCGCCGCATGTCGCGCGTGCCGCATTCATGGTCGATGATGCCCGCGGCCATGAACAAGCTGGCCTTGAAAATGGCATGGTTGATGATGTGAAACACCGCCGCTACCGCAGCCAGTGGCGTGCCAATACCCAGCAGCGCCACGATCAGCCCCAGGTGACTGATGGTGGAATAGGCCAGCAAGCCTTTGATGTCATGCTTGAACAACGCCACTACCGCGCCCAGCAACAGCGTGATCAGGCCAGCCCCGCCCACAATCCAGGTCCACTCGGGCGTGCCTGAGAGCACCGGGAACAAACGTGCCAGCAAGAATACCCCCGCCTTGACCATGGTGGCCGAGTGCAAATAAGCCGACACCGGGGTTGGTGCTGCCATGGCGTGCGGTAGCCAAAAGTGAAACGGAAACTGCGCCGATTTGGTCAACGCACCCAGCAGCACCAGCAGCAGCATGGGTTGGTACAGCGCATGGGCGCGCACCGCGTCGCCCTGGGTCAACACCACGCTGAGCTCATAACTGCCCGCCATCTGCCCCAACAGCACCAGGCCACCGAGCAGCGCCAGCCCGCCCAGGCCGGTGATGGCCAGCGCCATGCGGGCACCGCGCCGGGCCGCTGCATTGCGCCGCCAATAGGCAATCAGCAGATACGAAGACAGGCTGGTTAGCTCCCAAAAAATGAGCAACTGAATCAAATTTTCAGACAGCACCACACCCAGCATCGAGCCCATGAAAAGCAGCAGGTACGCGTACAGTCGCCCCAGACTGTCTTTGGCAGACAGGTAATAGTGCGCGTACAAAATGACCAGCGCGCCGATGCCCAGAATCAGCAGCGCAAATAGCAGCCCCAAGCCATCGAGCCGAAACACCAGGTCCAGCCCGGCTGAAGGCAGCCAGGTCCAGCGCTCCAGTGCGGTGCGCCCGGCAAAACTGGCCACCATCAACGGCAGCAACCAAGCCAGCGCCACAGCCACGGTCGCACCCGCCCCCCAAGCCGCACGCGCACGGCTGCTTCGCGCCAACCACGCCACCAGGGGCGCAGCCAGAAACGGGGTCATGACGGCCAGAAAAAGATTCATCGTGTTTTGATTGTGCCAGTGCGCAACCCACTGGCTGCGCAGACACCGACACAGCGTGCTGCGTCAGCTTGGTGTAGGCGAGGCAAGGTTTAAACTTGCATGTTAGCGAAGACACGCAATTCCGCTTAACTTTTAAGGCAAAAACCATGAGTACAGCTATTCGCCAGAATGACCTGATCGAGTCCATCGCCGCGGCCCTGCAATACATCAGCTACTACCACCCCACCGACTACATCGCCCACCTGGCCAAGGCCTACGAGCGAGAGCAAAGCGCTGCCGCCAAAGATGCCATCGCGCAAATTCTGACCAACAGCAAGATGAGCGCCGAAGGCCACCGCCCGATCTGCCAGGACACCGGCATCGTCAACGTGTTCCTCAAAGTGGGCATGGACGTGCGCTGGGAAGGTTTCACCGGTTCTCTGGAAGACGCGATCAACGAAGGCGTGCGCCGCGCTTACACCGACCCCAGCAACACCTTGCGCAAGAGCGTGGTGGCCGACCCGCAGTTTGAACGCAAGAACACCGGCGACAACACCCCGGCCGTCATCTTTACCGACATCGTGCCCGGCAACAAGCTTGAGATTACCGTGGCAGCCAAAGGCGGCGGCTCAGAGAACAAGAGCAAGATGTACATGCTCAACCCCAACGACTCGGTGGTTGACTGGGTGCTGAAAACCGTGCCCACCATGGGCGCCGGTTGGTGTCCGCCGGGCATTCTGGGTATTGGCATTGGCGGCACGGCGGAAAAGGCTGTCGTCATGGCCAAAGAAAGCCTGATGGACAGCCTGGACATGCATGAGCTGCAAGCCAAAGCGGCCTGCGGCGCAGCGCTCTCCAACGTGGAAAAACTGCGTCTGGAACTGTTCGAAAAAGTCAACGCGCTGGGCATTGGCGCGCAAGGCCTGGGCGGCCTGACCACCGTGCTCGATGTCAAGATCAAGATGTACCCCACGCACGCTGCGGGCAAGCCGATTGCCATGATCCCCAACTGCGCCGCCATGCGCCACGCCCATTTTGTGATGATTGGTGACGGCCCGGTCTACCTGACCCCGCCGAGCCTGGACCTGTGGCCCAACGTCACCTGGACACCCGACTACGTCAAGAGCAAAAAGGTCAACCTCAACACCCTTTCACGTGAAGAAGTGGCCAGCTGGAAGCCCGGCGACACCTTGCTGCTTAACGGCAAGATGCTGACCGGCCGCGACGCCGCGCACAAGCGCATCAAAGACATGCTGGCCAAGGGCGAGAAATTGCCGGTGGACTTCACCAACCGCGTGATCTATTACGTGGGCCCAGTCGACCCGGTAGGCGACGAAGCGGTGGGCCCGGCCGGCCCGACCACCGCCACGCGCATGGACGGTTTTACCGAAATGATGCTGGCTGAGACCGGTCTGATCGCCATGGTGGGCAAGGCCGAGCGCGGCCCGGTCGCCATTGAAGCCATCAAGAAACACAAGAGCGCCTACCTGATGGCTGTGGGCGGTGCGGCTTACCTGGTGAGCAAGGCGATCAAAACGTCCAAGGTACTGGGTTTTGCCGATTTGGGCATGGAAGCCATTTACGAGTTTGACGTGGTCGACATGCCGGTGACCGTGGCAGTCGATGCCGGTGGTACCAGCGCCCACATCACCGGCCCGGCCGAGTGGCAACAACGCATCGCCACCGGTGAATTCAAAGGCATCACCGTCTCGGGTGGCTGATTCAGCGGCAAACGTCAAGCGCCCCATCGGGGTGTTTGACAGCGGTGTCGGCGGCTTGAGCGTGCTCAAAGCCTTGCGCGCCGAGCTGCCGCACGAAGACTTGGTGTATCTGGCCGACAGCGGTTTTGCCCCCTACGGCGAACGTGATGAAGCTTTTGTCGTGGCGCGTGCACGCACCATCACACACCATCTGCTAAATCAGCAACACCTGGCGATCAAGGCACTGGTCATCGCCTGCAACACCGCCACTGCGGCGGCCATTCACCTGCTGCGCCAGGACTACCCGACCCTGCCCATTGTGGGCGTGGAACCGGCGCTGAAACCCGCCGTGGCCGTCAGCCACACCCGGCGCATTGCCGTGCTGGCCACACGCGGCACGCTGGCCAGCCAGAAGTTCAAGACTTTGCTGGCCTCACTGAACGGACAAGCCGACTTTGTGTGCCAGCCCTGCGACGGTCTGGCCGATGCCATTGAGCGCGATGATATTCCTAAAATAATAGCGCTAAGCACAGATTACATAAGGGCTACAGGCCAATTTGGCTTACAAAATGGGCAGATCGACACGCTGGTGCTGGGCTGCACCCACTACCCATTTGCCAGCGCTATTTTTCGTGAACTGGTCGGGCAGCAGGTGCATTTGATCGACAACGGCGAGCCGGTGGCCCGCCAAACCCGGCGGGTGCTGCCAAGCCACGCCAGCACACCGCACCCCGGGCAATTGACCCTGCTGACCACCGGAGATGCCAGCAGTCTGGCCAATGCCGCGCAACGCTGGCTCAACGTGTTCTGCCCGGTGCAAAGTCTGCACCTCTGAGTCCATTAACGTGAAACAACGCCCACAGCCGACAAGAATGGCGTGTCATAGGGCCGACTTCAGTCGGCCATGGCGGGTTGAAACCCGCCCTACGCAGGGCACGCATGTTTCATGCTTTAACGTGAAACAACGCCCACAGCCGACAAGAATGGCGTGTCGTAGGGCCGACTTCAGTCGGCCATGGCGGGTTGAAACCCGCCCTACGCAGGGCACGCATGTTTCATGCTTTAACCTGAAACAACGCCCACAGCTGACAAGAATGGCGTGTCGTAGGGCCGACTTCAGTCGGCCATAGCGGGTTAAAACCCGACCTACGCAGGGCACGCGTGTTTCATGCTTTAACCTGAAACAACGCCCACAGCCGACAAGAATGGCGTGTCGTAGGGCCGACTTCAGTCGGCCATGGCGGGTTGAAACCCGCCCTACGCAGGGCACGCGTGTTTCATGCTTTAACGTGAAACAACGCCCACAGCAGACAAGAATGGCGTGTCGTAGGGCCGACTTCAGTCGGCCATGGCGGGTTGAAACCCTTCCCTACGCAGGGCACGCGTGTTTCATGCTTTGGGGTGTCCTTGTTGAACATGGACGTTAGAGTCCCGCCCCTTCAGATAAGCCTGCACCCGCATGCCGGGCAGGGGATACTGACACCTTCACCCTCACCTTCGTGAATTAAGGATTTTTTCATGACCATTTGTCCTATTGCCATCGCCGTCGGTTGCCAAAAATGCCCGGTTTTCAAAATTTGCCCGGTCAAGTCTGTGCTGGGCGATGTGCCCAAAGCGTCAGATGTCAAACCGGTGGCCGGCGCAAGCAGCAAGCCGGTCAAAAAAGCGGCCGCCAAACCTGCCCATAAAACCGCTGCAAAAAAGGCGGCAGCGCGCAAAAAAACCAGCTGATCCCCGCACCCCGCCCTCATCGGCGGTGCGGTTTACAGTGAGGTGAGCGATCTATGAAGTTGACTTCGACATGACGTTGCTTGCCCGATCATCACTGTGGTTGATAAATTAGCCAGGCGATGCGCTTTGCTACGTGTCCCCCTGCACGCTGCGCAGTCTCCTCCTTTATTCTGTCGCAAAGCGCATCGCCCGACTGATTCGGCGCGGTGTTAACGTGAGACAACGCCCACAGCCGACAAAAGTGGCGTGTCGTAGGGCCGACTTCAGTCGGCCATGGCGGGTTGAAACCCGCCCTACGCAGGGCACGCATGTTTCATGCTTTGGGGTGTCCTTGTTAAACATGAACGTTAGGTTGGCAGGCAGGGGAAATTCAGACTTAACCTGAAACAACGCCCACAGCCGACAAGAATGGCATGTCGTAGGGCCGACTTCAGTCGGCCATGGCGGGTTGAAACCCTTCCCTACACAGGGCACGCATGTTTCATGCTTTAACCTGAAACAACGCCCACAGCCGACAAGAATGGCGTGTCGTAGGGCCGACTTCAGTCGGCCATGGCGGGTTGAAACCCACCCTACGCAGGGCACGCATGTTTCATGCTTTAACGTGAAACAACGCCCACAGCTGACAAGAATGGCGTGTCGTAGGGCCGACTTCAGTCGGCCATGGCGGGTTGAAACCCGCCCTACACAGGGCAAGCATGTTTCATGTTTTAACGTGAAACAACGCCCACAGCCGACAAGAATGGCGTGTCGTAGGGCCGACTTCAGTCGGCCATGGCGGGTTGAAACCCTTCCCTACGCAGGGCACGCATGTTTCATGCTTGGGGTGTCCTTGTTGAACATGGACGTTAAATCCGCCTGATCTTGGTAAGGCGCAAGCCCTGACGAATCTTTTGGCGAAAGGGGCTTCACCCACATGCGCTCAGGCGCGGTGATCGGGTCATGCGACCGGGCTTTGGGGGCAAAGGCGCGCGTAGGCAGTCGCTGGCGAACTGTTCTGTAACTTTCGCGCGTGTTTTACCCCCAAAACCGCATGCGCATGACCCGGTCGCCGCGCCGGGTTCAAAAATTCGCCTCAATGAGACGCGCCCCCATCGGGTTGCCAAGGCATCAGCGGCCGCACAATCCCGGATAATCGCCGCCCATGAATCAACTTCTTTCGCTCTTGCAGCCCTACCCTTTTGAGCGGCTG
>Ga0210034_1001279_pt1 | contig 22546 bp, 22 predicted proteins | sample CryGeymeta201505_FD_185466 | JGI IMG/M metagenome (GOLD analysis project Ga0210034, IMG submission 185466) | Groundwater microbial communities from Crystal Geyser aquifers in Utah, USA - Crystal Geyser metaG 2015-05 (SPAdes) (version 2) | ecosystem: Environmental > Aquatic > Deep subsurface >... | reverse complement strand
CCCCGAGCCTTGCCATGGCCACCGCTTGCCGGTTCAGTGGCATGTGTTCGGAATGCTTGGCGACAGCGATCTGGGCCAGCAGCGCCTCGGTCGGCCAACTGCCCTCCAGCAGATGCGCGGGCGCCTTGGCTTGCACCACCCCTGCGCGCCCCTTGGGACAGGCATACCGGGGGCGCACGGTGACGATCACCTGATAGCGCGCGGGGATGTAATCCAGCCGCTCGGTCCGGTCTTCGCCGATCCGGGCCATGTCGCCACAGCCGCAAGGGCAGATGATGCTGTCGGGCTCGATCAGGCGCTCGACGCGCGTCAGGCCTTCCGGCAGGGCACGTGCCTTGCGCGGCGCTCGACGGGTGGCCTTTTCGGGATCGGTCGCGCTGGCCGCGATCCTGTGCTCGACCGCGGCGATCTGCGCCTGCGTCTCGGCGATGGCAGTTTCCAGATCTTCCAGCGCCAGTTCCAGCTGCGCCGGGTCCAGCTTCTCCGACTTCGGCCCGAACTTCGCGCGCCGGTATTCCTGAACCTGGCCTTCCAGCTTCTCGATCAGTGCCTTCAGCTCGGTGATGAAGGCGTCCTTCTCGGCCACCACCGCCTGTTCGTGCTGACGTGCTGCGCGCTCTACAGACGCCTCGAATTGCGCCGCCGCCAGCGCAGCAGACTGCGCGGCGAACGCCTTCACGACCTCGGGCGGCAGGCTCGGAAACTGGCTGAGATCGAAGGACTGCGACATGCGGATTTATAGCCGACCCGAACGGGAAAGGCCAATAAAACAACGCCAAAATCAGCCCGGTGAGTCATCCTGCCGCAGTCGGCGCAGGCACCCTTTGCGCCATCACCCGCCGCCAATCCAGTCCTTCAAACAGGGCCTCGAACTGCGCCCGCGACAGCCGCATCGTCCCGTCCTGAACCTTCGGCCAGGCGAAGCTACCCTGTTCCAGAACCTTATAGGTCAGCACAAGACCTGTGCCATCCCACACCAAAATCTTCAGCCTGTCGCCACGCTTGGAACGGAACACCACCGTCACCCCGGAATGCGGATCCAACTTCAGCTCGGTCTGCACAAGCAGCGCCAACGCGTTATGCCCACAGCGGAAGTCCACCGGCCGCGTCGCGATCAGAATCGGCAGACGCTGGCCCGCGACAATCATGATGCACCCCGCAGCGCCCGCACCAGGGCGACCGCGCGTTCCACCGCAACATCGCTGGCAATGCGCAGCACAACGTCAGACCCAACCTCGATCGTGACAACTCCGGCGGCAACCGCAGACGGCGCTGCGTGCACCGGATCGGGATCCGGGGCGAGCGCCAAGGGAACAAACGCGGGCTCCGTCGCGAGCGCCTGTGGACCGGGCAGCACGTCCATAAGATGCGCAGGCAATGCCAGAAGCCCCTGACGGGCGTGACGGCGCCAGTCCGAAAGATGATGGGGCAAGAGATCATACCGCCCGGCCACATCAGAAACCCGCACCCCAGGCTGCAGGCTCTCGGCCACAATCCGCGCTTTCACCTCATCCGGCCAATGCCGTTTGCCACGCCGCCGTGGCTCCACAACCTCGCACCGCCCGACAAACCCATCCCCGCCATCCGCCATGCCTGCCTCCATCTGCTTGCGCAGGCCTTCTGGCAGACCCGTCACCCATCAGAAACGCGTGAAATCAATCGGGCGTGGGCGGCGCTTACGGGCATTCCTCGTCGGGAGGGCCTGTATTCCTCGGCCTTGAGCGACTGGCGGGGGCAGCGCGAAGCCGGCACTCTGGGCGCGCTGCAGCGGCGTCCGCGCGGTCCGCAAAAGGCTCCGATCAATCCGCTGCAAGCCGAACTGGCCAGGGCTAATCGTGAGAATGCCGCCCTGCGCCGCCGCCTGGATCAGGCGGAGGCAATCATCGCCATCCAAAAAAAAGTGGCAGCCATGCTGGACGAGATGGATCTGGCATCCGGCAACAGCGGCAAATCGTGATGGCCGCAGCGATTACCTTGCCTGCGGGCAGCGGCCTGACGACGGCTGATTGCGCGGCCTTGGAGGTGTCGCGGGCCTCTGTGCATCGGCATCGCGTGGCGCTTTCAGCCCCGTCCCGCGCGGCCAAACCGCGTCACCCTGTCGCGCGCGCCTTGCCCGAAAGTGAGCGGGATCAGGTGCTTGCCCATCTTCGCACACCGCGCTTCGCGGATCAGACCCCGACCGAGGTTTTTGCAACCTTGCTCGACGAAGACGTCTATCTGTGTTCGATCCGCACGATGTATCGCATCCTTGCCGCCCATGGTGAAGTTGCGGAACGCCGCCGCCAGCGTCGCCACCCGGTCTATCAGAAGCCCGAACTGCTGGCCGAAGGGCCCAACCAGGTCTGGTCCTGGGAGTGAGGCGCGACCCGGCCATGCCGGGATCAAACTGTCCGGGGGACAGATTGAAGCGCCGAACACCAAACTGATGGGGCCGGTCAAATGGTCCTACTTCTATCTCTACGTCATTCTCGATATCTTCAGCCGCCGCGTCGTCGGCTGGCGCATCGAGCACGCCGAAAGTGCCATTCAATTCAAAGCACTCTTCCAGGGGCGTTGTTGCGTAACTCACGCCTGAGGGATGATTGCCCCTTTCCCCGTCAGCATCAGGCCATGCGAACGATCTCGGCCGTTCCGAGGGCCGAGAAGCGGTTCATCAGTGCGATGCGGATCTGGATTTCGGCGGTCTGGGTCTCTTGCAGCGATGCGTTCACCGAAAGCCTTGAGGCACCGCATCTTCGCCTCGATCCGGCTTCGGACATGGTATCCTGTCCAGCGTTTCCAGAACGCCCTGCCATAGTGCCGGGTTGCGCGCAGGGTTTCGTTTCGGGCGATTGCTGCCGGGCAGTCCTCTTTCCAGGGCCGACCGTTCTTCCGGATCGGAATGATCGCCATACCTTTTCGTCGGATCGCAGACCGGCGGCAAATCCGCCGCCATCGCCTACACCCTGATCGAAACCGCCAAACTGAACGGCGTCGATCCACAAGCCTGGCTCGCCGACACCCTCGTCCGAATTCCAGACCACAAGATCACCAAGGTCGATGGCCTGCTGCCCTGGAACGCGCGCTAACCGCGGTCAGACCGGACGCTTACTGTCGTCGGGTCGGAGGGCGGCTTCAAAGCCGATGACGAGATCTGCGAGGCGGGAGAAGCCGCGCCATAGGACACAAAACCCGGAACGCTGGTCAGGCAAAACCCGCAACTGGCAACCCGCCGGACCCGTTTGGCTCAACCCCGAAACCGGAATCAGCGCTCCTGAAATCAGAGACGTCGTATGAAATCAGCGGACAACTTCGTTGACAAACACCGCCACCCACGTTCCCATAGTATGCGGTGGCTACGCCCCATTGCTTCTTCGCTTGTGCGGTGACGGCAGAGCATGAAGCGGCGGGCTGTTCGCAGCTCGTCAGGGACTACGCGACGAGTTCCTTCAGAGCGATTGATTTGCGCGGCGTAGGCTCACGGCATCAGGGCGTCGGTGTTCTTGCCTATCCCCAAAGCACGGTCGGGCAGATGCGCACCAATTGTTTGGTCACGGACAACCGAGACGTGCCTATACCATCGGGGCAATGGTCAGGACACGGAGACGCCCGACAATGGGAAGTGTGAAGATTGAGCTGCGCGGCGATCTGGCCCGCGTGATGATTGACAACCCGCCGGTGAATGCACTGGGGCAAGCGGTGCGGCAGGGTCTCTTGCAGGCCGCTGTTGATCTGGCGGGCAGGGCAGGGGTCAAGGCGGTGGTGCTCGGTTGCGCCGGGCGCAGTTTTGTTGCCGGGGCGGATATCCGTGAGCTGGGCAAACCGCCTGCCGAACCCTTCCTGCCCGATGTGCTGGCGGCGATCGAGGCGGCACCTGTGCCATGGGTCGCGGCGATCCACGGCACGGCACTGGGCGGCGGGCTGGAAGTGGCCATGGCCTGCCATGGCCGCGTTGCCGGGGCGCAGGCGAAGCTGGGCCTGCCCGAGGTCACCCTTGGCATCATTCCAGGTTCGGGCGGCACCGTGCGGTTGCCGCGGCTGGTGCCGATGGCCGAGGCGATTGCGCTGGTTACCTTGGGCAAACCGATTGGGGCGGGGCAGGCGCTGGCGATCGGCCTGATCGACCGTCTGACCGAGGCAGATGTGATTGCCGCGGCAGAGGCACTGGCGCTGGAACTGGTGGCGCAGGGCGCTCCGCACCCGACCCTCGCGCGCGATCTGCTGGCGGGCGCTCCGATCGACTGGGCCGCCGAGGAGGCCGCCTTGCGCAAGCGCAGCCGGGGCGCGGCGGCACCATTGGAGGCGCTCGCCGCCTTGCGCCTTGCAGCCGAGGCGCCGGCACCCGAGGCGATGGCGGCCGAGCGGGCGCGGTTTCTGCGGCTGGCGGCCTCGCCAGAAGCGGCGGCGCTGCGGCACATCTTCTTTGCCGAACGCGCAGCGGGCAAAGGCTTGCGGATCGACGGCGCGGTGCCCGCCGATCTCGCGCGCGTCGGCGTGATCGGGGGCGGCACGATGGGGGCGGGCATTGCCACGGCGCTGCTTTTGTCGGGGTCCGCCGTGCATCTGATCGAACGGGATGCCGCTGCTGCGACCGCCGCGCGCGGGCGGGTGGCGGACACCATTTCGGGCAGTGTGAAACGCGGCGCGATATCGCAGCAACAGGGCGATGCGGCGCTGGCGCGGCTGAGCACGGGCGAAGACTACGCAGCACTTGCCGATTGCCCGCTGGTGATCGAGGCGGTGTTCGAGGACATGGCCGTCAAGCGACAGGTATTCGAGCGGCTGGATGCGGTGATGCCGGCTGATGCCATCCTTGCCACCAATACCTCCTATCTCGATGTCAACGTTCTGGCCGCCGCCACCCGCGATCCGTCGCGCATTCTGGGGCTGCACTTCTTCTCACCCGCCCATGTGATGAAACTGCTTGAGGTGGTGCGTGGTGATGCGACCGGTTCGCGTGCGCTGGCCACCGGGGCGGCATTGGCGCGGCGTCTGGGCAAGGTGGCGGTGGTGGCCGGGGTCTGCGACGGCTTCATCGGCAACCGGGTGATGGCCGCCTACCGGCGCGATTGCGAATTCATGCTGGAGGAAGGCGCGCTGCCGCAGCAGATCGACGCCGCGATGGAGGCGTTCGGCTTTGCGATGGGCATTTACGCCGTGCAAGACATGAGCGGGCTAGACATCGCCTGGGCACAACGCAAGGCCCGCGCTGCAACCCGCCCGGCATCCGAGCGCTATGCCCGCATCGCCGACCGGCTCTGCGAGGCGGGGCGGCTGGGACGCAAGACCGGCAAGGGCTGGTATGATTACGCGGGCGGCAGCGCCCGGCCCGACCCCGATGTGGAACGGATAATCCTCGATGAAAGCGCACGCGCGGGCCGGACCCGGCGCGCCTTTTCCGGCGACGAGATCATGGCCCGCGTCCTGCGCATCATGCAGGCCGAGGGGCGGGCGATTCTGGCTGAAGGCATTGCTGAAAGTGCTGCCGATATCGACGTGGTAATGGTCACCGGCTACGGCTTTCCGCGCCACAAGGGCGGGCCGATGTTCATGGCAGCGGCGGGGTAAGGCAGGCGCTTTCGCCTGCATGGCCGGATCAGCCGGGCTTTACCGGAACCGGCCGCCCGTTGTCATCCAGCGCGACAAAGGTGAAATTCGCCTCGGTGACCTTCTCGCTTCGCGTGCTGGCGCGGGGGCGGCGCCAGGTATCGACATGGATCGTCATCGAGGTGCGGCCGAGCCGAATCAGCGTTGCATAGAGCGAAACCTCGTCGCCCACCTTGACCGGGCGATGAAAGATCATCGCATCCACGGCAATTGTGGCGCTGCGCCCTCCCGAGGTCATCGCCGCCACGCTGCCTGCTGCAAGGTCCATCTGGCTCATCAGCCAGCCGCCGAAAATGTCGCCGGATGGGTTGGTATCAGAAGGCATCGCGATGGCGCGGATGGTGGGGCTGCCCTGTGGCGGTGGGTCTTCGCGGCTCATGGTGGTCCTTTTGGTCGGTTCGGTTTCGGTCTTTCGTCGCTGCAATCTACTGCAAGCCGGACATTTCTGAACCCGACTATCCCTATGGGCACGACCAATCTTGACCCTGCACAGGGATGCGCTCGACCGTGCCCGGATCAGCGTCACCGGCGCGTCTCTGACCGGTCGATCAGCCGCACGACCCACGGGATATTCGGCATGAACAGGAAGATCCGGGTCAACTGAATGGCTGTGACAAGCGCAACCTCGGTGCCAAGATACTTGGCCGTCAGCGCCATTTCCGTAACCCCGCCGGGGGCTGCACCCAGCACCAGCGTTTCCCAAGGGTAGCCGCCGAGATGCGCCAGCCCCAGCGCCACGGCCGAGATCAACACCAGAAGCGCCAACGCCGAAACCGAGGTGACCAGAATGCGGCCGTCGCCAGCGGCGAACAGTTCGCGCCGGAAGACGCTGCCCAGCCAGGTGCCAAGCGCAATCTGCGCCAGCGCCATCACCAGCGGCGGAAAGGGTGGCAACTGCACCCCGATGGCGGTGGTCGCCGCAGATGCCGCCAGCGCCCCCAGAAAGAACGGGTTCGACAGCCGCAGCAGGCGAAACACCAGCGCCCCGGCTACGGCGAGCGCCGCCAGTGCCAGATGGCCAATGGCGAAACCCTGCGCAAGGCCAGTGGCGGAACGGTCGGGCATTCCGTCCACCAGATAGATCGACATCGGCACCAGAAACACGATCATCGCAATTCGCACCGTCTGCGCCAGCACCACGGGGGCCGGTGCGATCCCCAGACGTTCCGCAATCACCGCGGCCTCGACCGGGCTGGTCGGAAAGGTGCTTACAAAGGCCTGTGCCAGCCGCATGCCGGTTGCGCGCGCCAGCACGATGGCAACCAGACTGGCCAGCACACCGCTCGCCACCGCAAGCCCCACGATCATCGGTGCGAGCTCGAGCAGCGAGGCAAACGCGGTGGGCGTGAAGGTCAGGCCCACCTGTGCCGCAACTGTCATCTGGCCAACAGGCCGGGTGCGCACCGGCACCTTGAACCGTGCCAGCCCGCTCACATAACACCCGGCGCTCAGCACCAGCGGCCCAAGCATCCATGGCAGCGGCAGGCCGCCGGTCTTGAAGACCCAGCCCGCCGCCGCCGCCGCCGCATAAAGCGCAGTAAGCAAGGCCACCGTTTGCAGATTGGCTTTCATTCAGATCCCCGACTCGAGAATGAACCCGGCCAATACGGCGTTGAATGCTTGGGAGCACTCGACATTGATCGAGTGCCCGCCCAGAAGATCGGCAATTGTAATCTGCGGATGCGCCAGCGCCAGCCAATTTCGCGAAGGTTGAAATCTGCGCTCCATGGCACCGTTGATCAGCAGGCAAGGGCATTGCAACTGCCCGAGGCGATGCCGCACTGACAGGCGCGGGATCGCCTCTTGCTGGTACAAGGCCACAGTTTCGGCGGTGGCGCGATCGGCCTCTTCAGCCAGCGCCACCCTGAACTCTGGCGCAAAGCGACGGGCATGGGCAGGGTGATAGGGCATCGCGCGCACTGCCTCGGCACCACCGGCGCGGATGCGCGCGGCAAGCGCGGCTTGCGCGCGCAGGTCTTCGTCGCTCCACACTTCGCGAAGCGCTGCATTGCCATTGGTGAAACTGACCGTCAGGCAGGTGTCGGGATGATCCAGCGCATAGCGCAGTGCGATCCCGGCCCCGAAGCTTGCGCCGCAAACATGCCAGCGGGCGATGGCGAGTTCGCGGCGCAAGAGATCGAGGCCCGCAACCAGAGCTTCAGGCCGCGCATCCTCCGGGCGCGCTGGTGGAACCGAGGCGCCATGCCCTGGCAGATCGACCCGAATCAGCCGAAACTGCTGCGAAAGCGCCGCATTGGGCAGCCATTGCAGGGAACTGGACAGCAACCCGTGAACCAGCAAAAGCGCAAGTTTTTTGTCTTCCGGATCGGCTTCAAAGGCAAGCGGACTTGGTGTTTTCACTTGCCGGGCCGCTGCGAGAAACTGCGCCCGAAAATGCCTTCGGCGATGCGGTTTTTCATGATTTCGACCGATCCCCCCGCGATCATCCAGCCACGGGTGCGGCGCAGGCAATACTGCGAAGTGCTCTCTTCCGAAAAGCCGAGCGCGCCCATCACCTGAAGCGACTCGTTGGCGGCAAAGAACCCCGCCTCATTGCAGGCGAGCTTCGCCAGTGCGGTATCTTGCGCCGACGGCAAGCCGTCGCCCGCGTTGACCGCCGCGCGCATCAGCAAAAGCTGCGCGCCCTCCAACCGCACCGCCATGTCGGCGAATTTCCATTGCAGGCCCTGAAACTCGCAAAGCGCGCGGCCGAACTGTTTGCGGGTCAGCGCATGTTCGCGCGCCAGATTGAGGGCGTGCCGCCCTACCGCCACCGCGCGCGCCGCATTGCCCAGCCGCTCGACGTTGAAGCCCATGATCTGCTTTCTGAATCCGCCGTGCCCTAGCACCACGTTCGCCGCCGGAATGCGGACATTGTCGAAGTAAAGCTGGGCCCAGTCCTCGCCGTTCATAAAGGCGGTCGGCTGGCCAACGGTCAAACCCGGAGTGCCCTTTTCGATCAGTACCGAACCGATCCCGTCCAGACCTGGCCCGAAGCGGACATAGACCAGAAACACCTCGGCCTCGGCGCTGTGGGTGCCGAAGATTTTGGTGCCATTGACGATGAAATCATCGCTGTCGGGCGTGGCGCTGGTGGTCAGTTCCGTTACCGCCGACCCGGCCTCGGGCTCTGTCATGCCGAGCGAAATCACCGCACGCCCGGCGAGGATCGGCCCAAGGTAGCGCTCCTTTTGCGCCGGGGTGGCATATTCCGCGAAGGTGCGGACGGGGCCGAAGTTGCCCGCCTGAATCACATCTGCGCTGCGCGGGCAGGCCTCGGCCACCTCCTGTATCGCGATGATCGCATCGACCAGCGAGCCACCCATGCCGCCGCTGGTCTCGGGCAGGGCGATGCCCATCAGCCCAAGCTCGGCCATCCGCCGCGCCACGTCCCAAGGGTAGCCCGGCTCGCGCGCGCGCCGCGCCGCATGGGGGGCCAGTTCCGCCTGCGCAAAACGGCGCACGGTATCGCGGAACATGGTCTGTTCTTCAGTAAACAGGAAATCCATGTGACACACCATTCAGAAAAGGTAGCCCAAGTCTAGTGAGCGCCGCGGACAGGATGAACCGACCTAAAGTTTGGCGAGCCGGGATGATCGGTTTGGGTGGGCTGCGCTGAGGTCGATGTTTGCGCTCTGGCTGAAACGGTCAGATCGAACGGCGGGCCTTGCCCAACAATTTGTTAGTTTAACACTGCCAGTGCAGCGCCGACAGTGGACAGCATGCACCGGAGGAGTTTGTCCATTCGGACACGACGGGAGGACTGCATGACCGAGATGACCGAGCCTGGCCACGCATCGCGGCCAGCGACGCGCAAATTGCGCATGCCGATGTGGATTGGCGAGTTGCTGGGGTCCGGAGCACTGCTTTGGGTGTTCTGGGATTATCTGCAGCAGGCACGGGCGCTACGACGGCCTTTGAACCCCGCCGACATCGGGGCTGGCGGGTTTCCCGGCCTGTTGGCATCGGTGGCGCTGGTCGCACTAGTCCTGCTCATCGGGCTGGTTGTCTACCGGCGGATGATGGCGCGGAACGAGGCCAGCCTGATCATCCCGCGACCGGTCTTTGTCGTGCTGACAATGGCGCTTCTGGTCGGGCAAGCGATCCTGTTCGACCGGATCGGCGCGATGGTCTCGGTCGCCGGGTTCTCGCTTGCGATCCTGCTGGCCTGTGGCGAGCGGCGCCCGCTGCATCTGGTTGGCGTTCCCTCGGCACTGACCGCCTTTATCTACGTCGTTTTCACCGTGGCGCTTGGCGTCAGGCTGCCCTGAGGAGACCGGAATGTTCGAGAATCTTGCGCTTGGCTTTGCGTCCTTCGCTGATCCCATGGTGTGGGCGTCGGCGTTTGTCGGGGCGTTCATCGGCTACCTGATCGGCGCGATCCCCGGCCTTGGCCCCAGTCTTGGCATCGCCCTGCTGATCCCCTTCACCTACGGCATGGACCCGGTGGTTTCGATCGTCGGGCTGGTCGCGCTTTATGTGGCGGCGGAGTATGGCGGGGCGATTTCGGCGATCCTGATCAACTCTCCCGGAACCGCGGCGGCAGTGGCCACGGCCTGGGATGGCTATCCCTTGACCAAGGCCGGTCGTGCAGGCGAAGCGCTGACGGTTTCCATCGTCTCATCCGGCATGGGCATCATCATCTCGACAGCGTTTCTGGTGGCGACGGCCGTGCCGCTTTCGGAATTTGCCCTGCGCTTTGGCCCCGGCGAGTATTTCGCGCTGGCACTGGTTGGTCTTAGCCTTGTGTCCGGCCTCTCGACCGGGTCGCCGCTCAAGGGGGCAGTGGCCATGTTCCTGGGGTTGGCGCTGGCGACAGTGGGTCTGGATGTGCAGACTGGGGTGCCACGCTTTACCGCAGGCAACCCGGAATTCTTCGAGGGTCTGCCGCTGGTGCCGATCCTGCTCGGGCTTTACGCCCTGACCGAGGTTCTCGTCATGATCGAGGATGGTGCCGCCGCCAAGACCAAGAGCGTGCCGATCAAGAAGCTTTTGGCGGTGCCGATGGGCACCTTGCTCGGGCTGAAGATGGTGATCGCGCGCAGCTCGACGATCGGCTATATCATCGGGGTCATACCGGGTGCCGGTCCGTCGATCGCGGCCTTCCTTTCCTATGCCGTCAGCAAGAAACTGTCTGACAAGCCTGAGACTTTTGGCCACGGCGCTCTCGAAGGGCTTGCCTCCTCGGAATCCGCCAATAACGCGGCCGTGCCGGGGTCGCTGGCCCCGCTTCTCGCGCTGGGTATTCCGGGATCTGCCACGGCAGCCGTGATGATCGGCGCACTTATGGTGCAGGGTATTCAGCCGGGCCCGCTTCTGTTCACCAAGTCTCCCGAGATTCCCTATACGATCTTCGCTTCGCTTTGGATCGGCGTTCCGATCATGGTGTTCGTTGGCCTTGCGGGAGCGCGTATCTGGGCGAAAGTGGCCGATATTCCGCGGCCTGCAATTGCGGCAATCGTGACGGGTATCTGCTTCGTCGGTGCCTATGCGTCCAGCAATTCGATGTTTCCGATCTATGTGATGGTTGTAGCTGGCCTGGTTGGATATGTGCTGCGCAAGCTGGAATTTCCTTTGGCCCCGGTGATTCTTGCGCTGGTGCTGGGCGAAATGATGGAAATCAACTTCCGCCGAGCGCTGATTACGACCCGGGGCGACTGGGCGGTGTTCTATTCATCCCCGATGACGGTGATCCTGCTTTTGGTCGCGGCTTTGGCCTTTCTACTGCCGGCTTTCGGCGCGCTGCGGGGTCTAGTCCGCAAGCGGCGGGCGACCTGACCAAACGAAACATGCGGCATAGCCTGAGCAACACTCAGTTCAAACCGCGCCCGCGATATCCGACAATGGGTCCATGGACACGGACCGGCTTGACCGGTCAAGAACGGGAGGAACAACTTGATGAAAATCTGGAACTTCAAAACGGCATTGGTGGGCGCAGCCTGCGCAGGTGTGCTCAGTCTCGGGCTGGCAGGCCCCGCCGCGGCGCAGGAGGGCTGGAAGCCGACCGGCCCGGTGAACTTCGTGATGCACACCAAGCCGGGCGGCGGCACCGATGTGATGATACGCTCGCTGGCACATTCGCTGGAACCGATGATCGGCCAGACGGTGGTGGTGGTGAACGCCCCCGGCGGCGGCGGCGCCACGCAAATGGCAAAGGTCGCTGCTTCGGCACCTGACGGGCTTACGCTGGCGGTCAACACGGTGAGCCATTTCACCTCGATGCTGACCAACCTCAAGGGCACATTTGCCCCGGAAGACTTCGAATGGATCGCGCTGATGCAGGTCGATCCGATCCTGTTCTTCGCGGCAAAGGAATCGCCGCTGAAAGACATGAAAGACCTGGTCGAGCTTGCACGCAGCAAGGAAGGTCAGATCAACATCGGCGGCTTCGGGCCGGTCGGATCGATGCAGAACATCGGCATGTCCATGCTGGAACAGGCTGCGGGCGTCAGGTTCAACTGGGTCGCCTTCGAATCCACCCCCGACATCATCGCGGCGGTGCTAGGTGGCCACGTCGATGTAGGCGTCGCCAACCTCGGCCCGGTGATCGAATATTTCGCGGCCGATCGCCTGAAGGGGCTGGGCGTGCTCGGCGACAACCGGCTGTCGAGCGTGCCTGACATGCAGACCTTCGGCGAGCAGGGCTACACCGTCGATACCAGCTGGCTGCAGGTGCGCGGCGTGTTCGGGCCCAAGGGCATCGACCCGGCGCTGCAACAGCAGATCGCCGATGCGATCTTCAGGGCGATGGAGGCCGAAACCTATCAGACCTACGCCCGCGCCGCCGGGGTCGAAGATGGTGCCTTTGGCCCGGTGGAATACACCGCGTTCGTTAAGAACATCATGACCATCGCGGAAGAGCAGCTCGGCGCGGCCGGTCTTCTGACGCAATGATCGCCCGGCCCCGCCGCAGAACCTGCGGCGGGGCCATTCAGTCCAGCGGACAGGACGCGGCTATGACCAAAGCATTCTCGGGCCTCAGAGTGATCGACACGACGCATGTCCTCGCCGGCCCCTTTGCCAGTTATCAGATGGCGTTGCTCGGCGCTGAGGTCATCAAATTGGAAGACCCGAACGATCCGGATCAGGCCCGGCTACAAGGCACCGACCGCGCGCTGGTGCGCAAGGAAATGGGGGTGGCCTTCCTGTCGCAAGCCGCTGGCAAGAAGACACTGGCGCTGGACCTGAAAGCCGACGCCGGGCGTGACGCGCTAAAGCGCCTGATCGCAACGGCGGATGTCTTTGTCGAAAACTACCGCCCCGGCGCCTTCGACGCGCTTGGCCTCGGCTATGCCGATCTGGCAGCGATCAATCCGGGGCTGATCTATTGCTCGATCTCGGCCTTTGGCAGCACCGGGCCAAAACGCACGGCGATCGGCTATGACGGTGTTATCCAGTCCTATTCCGGCATCATGGACATGACCGGCGCGGGCGACGGCAACCCGCAGAAATGCGGTGCCCCGGTGGTCGATTACGCCACCGGCATGACGGCGGCCTATGCAATTGCGGCGGCGCTCTATCAGCGCGACCGCAATGGCGGGCAAGGCCAGCATATCGACGTGTCGATGCTAGAGGTGGCACTGACCCTGCAGACCTCGCATGCGACCGATTACCTTCAGTCGGGCAAGGCACCCAAGGCAAAGGGCAACAGATATGCCTTTGCCACGATCGGCATGTATCAGGCATCCGACGCCCCTTTGATGATCGCCGCCTCCAACCTGCGCCAGCAGCGCCGGCTCTGGATTGCGCTCGGGCGCGAGGATCTGGTCAAGACCAACAACTTCGACCGGATCGACATGGCCGCCGAAGAACGCGCAGCCCTGACCGAGATCGTTGGCACGATGACGGCGGAGTATTGGGAGCAGTTCCTCAATGAACGCCGCATCCCCGCTGCCCGCGTGCGCCGGATGGACGAGGCGCTGTCAGACCCGCAAACAGCGGCACGCGGTCAGATCCTGAGAGTTTCTGACCCGGCGGGCCATGTCGAGGGCTTGCGTATCCTGTCATCCGCCTTTCGCATGAGCGGCTGCGAGACCGGCACTACGCTGGCACCACAACCCGTGGGCGCACAGACCACCGAGATTTTGCAGGAGGTCGGGCTGAGCACGGCCGAGATCGAGGCGATGCTGCAATCGGGCACCGCGCGTCAGGCGGCGCGCGTCAAGACGGAGGCGGCAGAGTGACCGACAACCCGCTTTTGCGTTTGGCAGGCCTCGCCGCCGATTGGCACGACCGACCGTTTGACGCGGCGGTGACAGCGGCGGTGCGCAATGCCACGCTGGACTGGTTTGCCACCACTTTGCCCGGCACCCAGCGCGCCCCGGCCAGCTTGATGGCGGCGGCCGATCTGGGGGTGGGAAGCGGCGGCGGCCGGGCAATCTGTTATGTGGACGGTTATCAGACAAGCCCCCGCCGCGCCGCCTTTCTGAACGGCACCGCAAGCCATACGGTCGAGTTCGATGACATCTACCGCGACGGTGGCTATCACCCCGGATCGCCCACCATCGCCGCGGCCCTTGCCGTGGCGCAGGACCGCGGCCTTTCGCGCGAGGCATTCGACCGCGCGGTGATCGGCGGTTACGAGGCGGGCTGCCGCCTCGCCAGCGCCTTGCAGCCTGGCCATTACGAATATTGGCACATCACCGGCACCGTGGGCACCATCGGCGCTGCAGTTGCCGGGGCCATGCTGCTGGGGCAGGGGCGCGACGGGATCGCCCATGCCATCGCCATTGCCACCAGTTTCGCGGGCGGCCACCAGCAGAACCTGCAAGGGCAGAGCATGGTCAAGGCGATGCACTCCGGCCATGCCGCCGATGCGGGCCTGTTGGCCGCCTATGCCGCCGCTGCAGGCGCCACCGGCGCGCTCGACAGCCTGCACGGGCCGTTGGGCTACGCAATGGCGACCGGGGCGGGCACGGGCAACTGGGACCTGGCGTTCGAGGGCGCGGGCGACTGGACCCCGATCAGCCGCATGACGGTCAAGCTGCACGGCTGCTGCGGGCACATCTTCCCCGCACTCGACGGGCTGGCCGCGCTGATGGCCCGGCACGGCATCAAACCCGACCAGATCGCGACGATCCATGTCGAGGGCTATGGCGCAACCAAGACCATCTGCGACCGGCCCGACCCGCAATCGGCACAAGAAGCGCGGTTCAGCCTGCAATATTGCCTCGCCGCGCAGATGATCCTTGGTTCGGTGCGGCTGGCGGCGATGGAGCCAGAGGCCCTTGGCGACCCGCGCATCCGCGCGTTGATGCCGATGATCACCGTTTCCCGCGCCGAAGATCTGGCCGCCGAATACCCGCGCCGCCGGATGGCCCGGTTGCAGGTCCGCCTGACCGACGGGCGAACCATCGACCATTTCCAGCCCACCCGCCACGGCGACCCCGACGATCCTGCCAGCCGGACCGAACGGATCGCCAAATTCCACGAACTGGCGGGCCCGGTGCTTGCCCCCGGCGAGGCTGACCGGCTGCGCCGGATCATTCTCGAAAGCGATGAACTGCCCGGCACGCTGACCCCTGCCCCCGAGGCGCGCGAAAAACATGAGGACCTGACGACATGAACGCCAATGCCAAGACCCCCGAATTCATCGCCATTTCCCATGCGAACGGCATCGCCACCATCACGCTCAACCGCCCCGATCTGCGCAACGCCATCAACGACACGATGCGCGCCGAACTGATCGAGGCCTTTGGCGAAGCCGACCGCGACCAGGCGGTGCGGGCGATCATTCTGACCGGGGCGGGCAAGGGGTTCTGCTCGGGCGGCGACATCGGCGGCATGCGCAAACGGCTTGATGCGCCGCAGGGCGAGGTGGCCTTCAACGGCTGGAAGCGCCAGCGCAGCACGCACAAGGGGGTGGCCGCCATACATGGCGTCAGCAAACCGGTGATTGCGGCGGTCAATGGCGCGGCCTTCGGCCTTGGTCTCGACATGGCCCTGGCCTGTGATTTCATCATCGCCGCCGAAGGTGCCAAGCTTTCGATGAGCTTCATCAAGCGCGGTCTCGTGTCGGACGGGGGCGGCATGTATTTCCTGCCCCGCAGGGTCGGGCTGACGCGCGCCAAGGAATTGATCTTTTCTGCCCGCGTAGTGGAAACCCCCGAGGCGCTGGCGATCGGTCTGGTTGACCGTGTGGTTGCCCCCGATGCCTTGCTGGCCGCCGCGCAGTCCTGGGCCGAGGAACTGAGCTTTGGCTCGCCGACCGCCATTGCGCTTTCGAAAGAGATTCTCGACAAAACCTTCGAGCGCAGCGACGAAGAGATTTTTGCGATGGGGCGGCAGGCGCAGGCGGTCTGCTACACTACGGCCGAACATCGCCAGTCGGTGGTCGATTTCCTGAACAAGACATCGAAGTGAGCCGGACATGAGCGCTATCTCTGCTATTCTGAACCCGAAAAGTGTGGTTGTCGTCGGCGCCTCGAATGATGCATCCAAGCTGACCGGCCGCCCCATCGCGTTCCTGCAAGCGCAGGGTTACGGCGGGGCGATCTATCCGATCAACCCGCGTTACGACGAGATAGCCGGGCTGAAAAGCTATGCCTCGGCCGCCGACCTGCCCGAAGTGCCCGACCTTGCGCTGGTGCTGGTCGGTGCCAACCGGGTGCTAGAGGCGGTGCGCGACCTTGCGGCCAAAGGCACCAAGGCAGCGGTGGTGCTGGCCTCGGGCTTTGGCGAATCCGGGGCCGAGGGCCGGGCCCTTCAGGATGCATTGCGCGACGCCGCCGGGAAAATGCGCATTCTGGGCCCCAACACCATTGGGCTGGTGAACCTGACCGACCGCATCCCCCTGACCGCCAGCGGCGCGATGGAGATGACCGATTTCCCGGTCGGCAAAGTGGCGCTTCTTTCGCAAAGCGGCGGCATCCTCGGCTCGCTTTTGTCGCGGGCCGTGGCGCGCGGGGTCGGCTTTTCCAAGCTGGTGGCGACCGGCAACGAAGCTGACCTGGAAGTGGCGGACTTTCTCGACGCGCTGGCCGATGATGACGCGACGCAGGTGGTGGCGCTCTATCTCGAAACCATCCGCAATGTGAGCAAGTTTCGTGCGGCGGCTGCCAAGGTGATTGCGGCGGGGAAAAGCATCGTGGCCTACAAGGTCGGCCGGTCGGAATCCGGCGCGCGCTCGGCGGTGTCGCACACCGGGGCACTCGCCGGGGCGGACGAGGTCTATGACGCACTCTTTGCCCAGCTTGGCGTGATCCGCGCGCAGACCTTCGCCGACCTGATCGACATTCCGGCAGCACTCGCTCAGGGCCGGGTCATGGCTGGCAAGCGGGTGGCCATCGTCACCTCGACTGGCGGAGCAGCGACGGTGGTGGCCGACAATGTCGGGCTGATGGGGCTCGACATGCCGCCCCCTGACGCCGAGACGGCGGCAAAACTTCTGGCGCTGGAGTTGAAGGAGGCGGCACTTGACCGCAACCCGATCGACGTGACGCTGGCGGGCCTGCGCCCCGATCTTTTCCGCGCGATCCTGCGGATTCTGGCGGAAAGCCCCTCTTATGACGCGATTGTGGTGGTGGTCGGGTCGTCCTCGATCGCCCAGCCCGATCTGGTGGCGCAGCCGGTGCTTGAATCGCTTGGTCTGACCGACAAGCCGATTTTGGCCTATGTGAGCCCGGACGCACCGCAGATTGTGCGTCACCTCAATTCCAGCGGCATCCCGGCCTTTGCCGCCCCCGAAAGCTGTGCGTCGGCGCTGGCGGCACTGGTGCCTGTGGCACGACATGAGGCTGGCGCGGCGCGGGCGGTGAAGGCGGTGGACTGTTCCGACATTGCCGTCGGGTCGCTGAACGAGGCCGACGCCAAGGCGCTGTTTGCCCGCTTCGGCGTGCCGGTCACCCGCGAAATGGTGGCTGGCACCGCAGATGACGCGGCAAGGGCTGCGCAGCGCTTTGGCGGCCCGGTGGTCGTCAAGATCCTCTCGAGCGAGATCCTGCATAAATCCGAGGTGGGCGGCGTCGCGCTGAACGTCGCGCCGGGCGATGTCGGCAGGGTCTGCGCCGAAATGCTCAAACGGGTACGCGCGGCGACTGGGGCAAAAGTCGAAGGCTTTCTGGTGCAGGAACAGATCAACGGCGGGGTCGAGATGATCCTTGGCTTCAACCGCGATCCGCAGCTTGGGAATTACCTCTTGCTGGGGGCGGGCGGGGTGACGACCGAGCTTTATCAGGATGTTGCCATCCGCCTCTTGCCTATCAGTCGGCAGGCGGCACGCGGCATGATCGACGAGGTAAAGGCAGCTGCCCTGCTCAAGGGGTTCCGGGGCAAGCCGCTGGCAGACATCGAGGCGCTGGTGGATACCGTTCTGGCTTTTGCCGATATGGTGCAAACGCTGGGTGACAGGCTGGTTGAAGCCGAGATAAACCCGGTCTTCGTGCTGCCCAATGGTCAAGGCGCAAGGGCCGGTGACAGTCTGATCGTGCTGCGCTGACGCAGGCTGGGTCGGTGCGGTTCAGCTTGCCGCCTCGGCCCGAATGGTCGCGCGCATCCAGTCGAGGAACTTCGTCAGCGGGGGCGACGGCGGCACTTGTTTGGGCCAGGTCAGGTAATAGCCCTCGCCGCTGTAACAGACGGTATCGAAGGGGGCGATCAGGCTTTCGGTTTGCAACTGTCGCTTGACCAGTGTCTTGACCGCAAGCGCCACACCACTGTCCATTGCCGCTGCCTCATAGGCCAGCGCCGAGCTTTCAAACCTTATCCCCGGCGTCGGGTCCACATTCGCCCCCGCCCGCTTGATCCACGCCTGCCAGTCGGTCGGCCTCGCCATCGAATGCAGCAGGCGAACCTTGCCCAGATCGTCGGGGTGGCGCAAGTTGTGCTGGCGCTGAAATGCGGGCGAGCAAATCGGGATCAGTTCGACATCCAGCAGTTTTTCGGCATGCAGCCCATCCCAGTCGCCTTTTCCGGCCCGAATGGCGGCATCGAGGTTCTGATTCTCGAAATCCACCGGCGCGATCGAGGAACTGAGCCGAATCTCGATCCGGGGATAGGCATCATGGAAATGCGTCAGTCGCGGGATCAACCAGCGTTGCGAAAAGGTCGTGTAAGACTGGATCGCCAGAATATCGCGGCGGCCCCGGCGCGACACAAGGCGCGTGGCACTCGATATGTCGTTGAAGGCACGGCTGACACCTTCATAAAGCAGCCGCCCCTCATCTGTCAGCTCGATCCCGCGATGCAGCCGCCGGAACAGGATGACACCCAGAAACTCCTCAAGAACCTTGACTTGCCGACTGACCGCCACCTGCGACACGTTCAACTCTTCAGCCGCAAGCGTGAGGCTGCACAGACGTGCCGCGACCTCGAAAGTCCGCAAGGGGTTAAGCGGCGGGAAAGCTGTCTGCATGGGTGCCCGATGCCTCCTCCTGTCCGGTCATCAAACCCTATTCCCGCATGCCTCACAGGAAAAGGGAAAACGTCACGCAGGGGGTCACACGCGCTCCAGCGCGATGGCAATCCCTTGCCCTACACCAATACACATAGCAGAAAGCGAACGTTTGCCACCGGTCAACTGCAGTTCCAGCGCCGCGGTGCCGGTGATACGCGCGCCCGACATACCCAGAGGGTGGCCCAGCGCAATGGCACCGCCGTTCGGGTTTACGCGGCTGTCATCATCGGCAATGCCAAGGGCGCGCAGCGTGGCCAGACCTTGGCTTGCAAAAGCCTCGTTCAATTCGATCACATCGAAATCGGCTTGGGTCAGGCCCAGCCGCGCCATCAGCTTTTGCGACGCGGGCGCGGGGCCAAAGCCCATAATGCGCGGCGCGACCCCCGCCGTCGCCCCGCCCAGAATGCGCGCGATGGGGGTCAGCCCGTGCCGCGCTGCCGCCTCGGCCGACGCCAGAATCAGCGCCGCCGCCCCGTCGTTCATGCCCGAGGCAGTGCCCGCCGTCACCGAACCACCCTTGCGAAACGGTGCCGGCAGGTTTTCCAGTATTTCCAGCGTGGTGCCGGGGCGGGGATGTTCATCGACCGAAACGACCCTCGCTTCACCCTTCCTTTGCGGGATAGTGACTGGTGTAATCTCTCTTGCGAGACGGCCGTTCGCCATGGCGGTACCGGCCTTTTGCTGTGATCGCAGGGCGAACGCATCCTGATCCGCGCGGGAAATGCTGAACTCTTCGGCGACGTTCTCGGCCGTTTCGGGCATCGAGTCCACGCCGTATTGCGCCTTCATCGCGGGGTTGACGAGACGCCAGCCAATGCTGGTGTCATGCAGCTGCATCTGGCGGGAGAAGGCAGTCTCTGCCTTAAGCATGACAAAGGGCGCGCGGCTCATGCTTTCGACCCCGCCGGCGACGATCAATTCGGCCTCGCCTGCCCTTATCGCACGGGCGCCGGTGATTACCGCATCCATTCCCGAGCCGCAAAGCCGGTTTATCGTGGCGCCCGGCACCGTTTCGGGCAGCCCGGCCAACAGAAGCGACATGCGCGCGACGTTGCGGTTATCCTCGCCCGCCTGATTGGCGCAGCCAAAGATCACCTCGTCCACCGCAGCCCAGTCAAAGCCATGCCGTGCCATCAGCGCGCTGAGCGGCACCGCCCCCAGATCATCGGCCCGCACCATCGATAACGCGCCACCCAAACGTCCAATCGGCGTGCGGACATAATCGCAAATGAAAACCTCGGTCATGATTGGTCCTTTCGGGTGGTCAGGTGGCAGGAACAGGCTTTTGGCCGTGGCACATGGGCGTCAGGCCAAAAGCGGTTGAAGCCCGGCGTGCCGCAGGATCGTGGCGGCGACTTCCGAGCGCAGAAAGCGCAGAAACGCGGTCTGGTGATCGGTCGCGGCAGCGGTGGCGGGCGTAGATGCCGCGATCACGGTATAACCTTGCGCGTCGTCGGGCAGCGGGCCGACAACGTCGATCCCGGGCTCCTGTAAAAGTTCGCTGAGCTGTTGCATGCCGATGTCCACCTCGGCAGCGGCAACGGCAGCACCAACCGGCCGGTTGGTGATCGTCTTGCAGCGCGGACCAAGGGTCGCGGCAAGGCCTAGACGCGGAAACAGGACATCGCGCACGAACACCCCGCTGCCCGCCTGCGACAGACCGATGGAACCGGCGGCCAGTAATGTTGCGCTGAGCGCGTCAAGGGACGAAATATCAGGTCGGGGCGCGCCCTCGCGCACGCAGAGCCCCACCATCGAGCGCATAACGTCGATCCGGGCTTCGGGGTTGATCCGCCCGGCAGCGATCTGTTGGTCGGTCAGCGCTGCAGGCAGAAAAACGATGTCGCATCGCTCGCCGGAAGCCAGACGGCTGGTGATTGACGCTGCCGTCGCCCCCGTCGCCGGGCCGAAAGAGGATTCTACCTGTTGACCGGAAACGTGTCTGAACTGATCGGCCAGCGCGCACAAGGTGGGCCGGAATGCCTCGGGGCCAAGGATCCGCAGCCCCATCACAGCTTTTCCAGCAATGCCACCAGAGCCTCCGGGGCATCCACCATCGGGTCGTGTCCACAGTTCTCCATGATCGCGGTCTTCCACGAAGGATCGGCTTGACAGCGTGCCAGCGCGGCGTCGAACCGGGGCTGCGGAAACAGCGGTGCCCGGATGTAGAGCTTGGTTGCCACCCGGTCGCGCGCTCCGGTCAGGTGCAACGGGTCCAGCGACACGCCGATGGGTTGCCGAGTGATCTTTCTGTCTACCCAGACGGCATCTTCGGGGTGCTGGATGCGCAAGGCAGTGCTGTTGGGGCCGGGGCGCGAGACCTCGCCCTTGGCGCGGGCGGCATTGAAGGCTTCGGTCTGCGCCGCGTTCAGAAAATCCATGCCGCGCTGCCCGTCGTCGGGCAGGAAAGCATCGAGATAAACCAGCGCCGAAACCCGTCCCTCGAGCCGCTCCATCGCGCCCGAGACAACCCAGCCCGCGTAGGAATGGCCTACCAGAACCGCATCTGTCAGATCCTCCCATTCAAAGACATTTTCGACGTCGGTGATGTGCGTTTCCAAGGTCACCGAGGCACTCAGGAGATGCGAGCGCTCGCCCAGCCCGGTCAGCGTGGGGGTAAAGACGCGGTGGCCTTTTGCGGCAAGCCGGTCGCCGACGTGGCGCCACACCCAGCCGCCATGACCCGCACCGTGGACAAGGACGAATGTACGTGAATCTGCGGCGCTGGACATCGGAACACTCCTTGACGGGGCCGCATCGCCAGATCAGGCGAGGTCGCGTGAATGATGATTGGCACAGCGCAGATCTGCGCGCCAAGGTTAGGGCCGGGCGTTGCTGGCGATGACCGCAATGCTAGTTCAGCAGGGCCATTTTGAACAGTCGCTCATGCCCAACAAATCGTCAGGCATTGACCAAGCGATCTTCAGGACATGACCACCAGAAGCCGCGTTATCATGTTTGTTCATGGCCGCATCGCCGTTGACTTGCGCGGTTTTTTTTAACAAGGGGGGAACGACATGGCACTTTTTGACATGGGTCGCAGATACGCGGCGGCCTTGGGCATCGGCTGGATGGCCTTGGCCGGTTCAGGTATGGCGCAGGCACAAGACACCGCCAATTGGCCAACGAAGCCAATTGAACTGCTGGTACTGAACGCGCCAGGTGGTGCGTCGGACAGGGCACGAAGTAACGCCGCTGATCGCTGGCCTCGAATTCCCGCTCGATCCGGCTCAACCCCCGGATCGTCGGGGTCGAGACCATGAACACCTTGCGCCGGTGCGAGAAGGTGGTGGTCCGCGCTTCGGCCAGGGTGACCGGATCGCCTTCCTCGTCGGCAGAGGCCGGATAGGCGTCGACCTCATCGAGAAAGATGTAACGCGCGGGCATTGAGCGCAGGCCGGTGGCGCTGTTCGCCCCGGTCAGCACCAGAATGCCGCCGGGGAATTCCTTGGACAGCATCGAGTTGCCCGCGTCGCGTGACCGCGCCGGTTTGACCCGTTCGCGCAGCGCCGGGCTGTCCTCGATCAGCGGATCAAGCCGCCCGCGCGAGGTGCGCTTTGCCAATTC
>Ga0210034_1001272_pt1 | contig 22636 bp, 17 predicted proteins | sample CryGeymeta201505_FD_185466 | JGI IMG/M metagenome (GOLD analysis project Ga0210034, IMG submission 185466) | Groundwater microbial communities from Crystal Geyser aquifers in Utah, USA - Crystal Geyser metaG 2015-05 (SPAdes) (version 2) | ecosystem: Environmental > Aquatic > Deep subsurface >... | reverse complement strand
GCCTGGGTTCTTTACTGTAAATTACTCTTTAATTCCAGTTGATTCAGTTTATGCTAAATCTGCGATCAAAACTAAAGGTATTCGGAAAATATTAGAATCAGAGGCTTTGCCAGATCGGCAAAAATCACGTTTCGGAATAAATTTTGGCGCTGGTATTGGATTGAAAAATATCGATATGCTCGTAAGTACTGACGGTGATGATTCATCCATAAGTTTTGGCGGTGGTTTACAATTAGGAGCAGAATATGGTGTAGAATTAAACTCACTATTGGATATTGGAATTCAAGCTAACTACATGTTAGCTTCTTTAGCACCACCTCTTAAAAATGCAGAAATAGACTTTTCCCGTTTTCATCTGGCGTTTCGGCCGTCATTAATTATTCCATTTGAAGGTGGATTTAAAAGCAGATTGAAACTTGGTCCTGGTTTAGATTATTATTTTTCTGCTACCATGAGCTTAGAAACGAATAAAATTGATGGTGGGTTTAATGGCGATTGGAATTACTCAAATAGTTTAGGTTGGCATATTGCATTAATTTACGAATACACAATAAATAGAAGTTTTATGTACACTTTTGGATTAAGATATAGTGGTACAAAGTATGCTTATGAAAATTCCAATTCATTTCATGTTCCATTACACAATGACTTATTAAATGGAAATGGCAATTCTATTGATTTTATGATGGGGTTCTTTAAAACTTTTTAGCTTTTTTTACTTAATTATCATTTACTTGTAAAAATGAATTAGAGTTCTTTTGTAATTTCATTAGAATTATCTGATTTTTTCGCGTTTATTTAGCAAAATATTTACTTAAATTAAGCAAACAGACACATTTGTACTATGTTCGATTTCTTTTTAGAGCCTTTAAATTATCCTTATTTATCAGCGGTTATCGTTTTAGGACTTATTCTAGTATTGGAACTAATTTCTATGCTGATTGGGGTCGGTTTTTCAGAAATAGCTGACTCTTCGGTTTCAGCAGATATTGGTGACGGCTCTGGATTTTTTGCTGATCTATTCTCTTGGATCAGAATTAAAAAGGTTCCACTTCTCATTCTAATCGTCATATTCTCGGCACTTTTTTCGGTAAGTGGATATGGAATTCAATTAATCAGTATTAATTGGCTAGGCTTTTTGTTACCTCTTTACCTTTCAATTCCTTTAGCTGTAATTGTTACTATGCCTTTATACCGTTCCATAGCTGGTTTTTTTGCAAAAAATTTTTTCAAAGATGAGTCTTCCGCAGTTTCGGAATCCACCTTTAATGGAAGAATTGCCATAATCAACTCAGGAATAGCTAGAAAGGGAAACCCGACGGAGGCGAAACTTAAAGATGAGTATGGTCAATTACATTATGTGATGGTAGAACCTGATGCAGATGATGAGACATTTGTAGAAGGAGATGAAGTCGTTCTTCTAGAAAAAAAAGAGTATTATTTCACCGTAATTAAAATGGATACAGAGTAAACTATGCTTATAAATGATTTAGTCACCTTAGTAGTGATCATAGTAGTTGCATTTATTGCAATGGGAATTATTTTCGCTCGATTATACAAAAGAGCTTCAAAAGAATTGGCTTTTGTTCGTACAGGTTTTGGCGGGCAAAAAGTAGTGTTAAACGGAGGAGCATTGGTTTTCCCTGTTTTACATGAAGTGATTGCCGTAAATATGAATACCATTCGTTTAGTGGTATCGCGTAGAAATGAACAAGCACTCATAACAAAAGATAGAATGCGTGTTGATGCCACAGCAGAATTTTATTTAAGAGTAAAGCCAGATCTCGACGCCATCGCATTTGCGGCACAAACTTTAGGTCAACGAACAATTTCCCCAGATCAATTAAAAGAATTGATGGAAGGTAAATTTGTTGATGCATTGCGCGCTGTTGCAGCTGAAATGGAAATGGAAGAATTGCATGAAAAACGAACCGATTTCGTTCAAAAAGTTCAAAACGCAGTTAAAGCAGATTTAGAAAAAAACGGTCTTGAATTAGAAACCGTTTCGTTAACAGGGCTAGATCAAACAGATAAAATGTTCTTCAATGCAAATAATGCTTTTGATGCTCAGGGTTTAACCAAATTGACTCAAACTATTGAAGAAAAGAGAAAAGCTCGTAACGATATTGAGCAAAACACTTCTGTTGCTATCAAAAAGAAAGATTTGGAAGCAGAAAAAGAGCGTCTTGAATTAGAACGTGAAGAAGAATTTGCAAAAGTATCTCAACAAAGAGCAATTGCAAATCAGACTGCTATTGAATCTGCATCTATTTCTAAAGAAAAAGCTGAAATGGATAAATTTGCAGCTGAAGCAGTTATTCTTTCTAAAAAACAAATAGAAATGGCTCAGATTCAAGCGAATCGTGAACTGGAAGAGCAGCGTATTTTAAACGAACAAGCGGTTAAGCAACAAGATATTGAACGTGAAAAATCCGTTGAATTAACCAATCAAGATCGTGATATTGCTGTTGCAAATAAATCGCAAGAACGTTCTAAAGCAGAAAAAGACGCTCGTTTAGCAGAGGCTCAAACCGCGGCAGCACAAGAAAAAGTAATTACGGCTCGTGAAACTGAGATTGCGAACAGGAATAAAGAAATAGCGGTTATCAAAGCAACAGAAGAAGCTGAACAAGAAGCAGTTGGAATAAAAGTAGCTGCAAATGCAGAAAAATTATCAGCTCAAGATAAAGCTGAAGCAATTAAAACAATTGCTGTTGCTGAAGCAGAAGCTGTAAAAATAAAAGCAAGTGCAGATGATGTGAAATATAAAGTTGAAGCAGAAGGTGCTGAAAAATTAAACGCAGCTGAAAATGTATTAAGCGCAGAAATCATCAAAATGCGAATTCAAATTGAAACCTTAAAACAAGCTGCTGCGATTATTGAAGCTAGTATGAAACCAATTGAAGCCATAAAAGATATGCGTGTTATCAATATTGGCGGAATGTCGGAGTTATTAGGTGGGAATTCTGGTTCTGGCAATGGTGGAAACAGTGGAAATGGCGAAAATTTCTCTGATCAGTTAGTGAGCGGTTTATTAAAATATCGTGGCTTAGGTCCTTTAGTTGATAATGTGCTGAAAGAAGTTGGAATTGATCCTTCATCAGTACAAGGTTTAACTAAATCATTGAATATCAATAAAGAAGAAGAATAGAAATTCGATAAAATCGGAATATAGTAGAAGATTGTGTTTATTCAGCCCAATGTTACGTTTGTTTACAAAGTGACATTGGGTTTTTTATTAAAGAGATAGCTATTCTTATATTAAAATGAATTAAACAGCAGAAGCAAATAACCTGAGTTTTGAATAAGATTTAGCGCAATATTTTTAGCATTTAACAAGAAAAAACTCAGAAAAATGTCATTTGGCTTCGCAGTGCAGTCGGTATCAAAGACACTCTCAAGTTGTCGTGTAGAGAAATTATGGAAGAAAACAAAGTCCCTGAACTTGATTCAGGGGTTCGGTTTGGAACATCGTTTTGCTTTTTGTAGAGCATCTAGTCCTTGCTTCACTAGGCGAAGATTCTGGGTCAAGCCCAGAATGACGAATTTTTTTATGCCAGTTTTAATATTTCTTTCTTATCCCGAACTCTGGTTAATATATAGTCCAATTTCTGTTCAATATTCGAGTTTTGAAAAATTCCAAAAGTAGCAAAGTTGCTTTTGTTAATTCAACTTTCGGACTTAGACCTTTTTTAAAAAAGGTTCAATTTTACAAATTGATAAATAAAAACAATAACCTATTTGTAAAAATTTGTTTTTATTTAATATACGTTATTTCGTCATGCTGGGCTCCGACCCAGCATCTCAGCCGTAGAACTAAACTATACAAAAGAACTGCTTATGGCGTAAAAAGTAAGTTGACCGAGATCCCGTGTCGGGGCACGGGATGACCCTTTTTTTGCAAAACCCAATGAAGTTTGTTTAGAAACGAAGTCCGAAAGTTGAGTTGTTAATTGATTAAAGGTAGAGCCAAAACTCAAAAGAGCTGCAAAGCTTTAAGAAGTTGTGTCTTAAGCCCTATACTTAAAAAAGAATATTCGTTAATACTAAATCAAAAAATGATTTAACCTAGATAAATGACTAAATTAAATAGGTTTACAACTAGAAATTTGAAATTATATAAAATGAAAAAAATACTTATTACAGGTGGAACTGGATTTGTAGGTTCCTATTTAGCAGAAGAATTAGTTAAAAGAGCATATGAAGTTGTAATTATCTCTCGAAGTAAACATCAAACTAAAAAAAATGGTGTTCGATTTGCGACTTATGAACAACTCGAAGAAAGTGTAAATGGCTCTTATGCAGTAATCAATTTAGCAGGACACAATTTATTTGATGAACGTTGGAGCGATGAAGTAAAAGGGAAAATCCTAAATAGCCGAGTAGATATAACAAGAAAAGTTGTTCAGGCAATTCAAATTTCAAATGAAAAGCCAGAAGTTTTTATTTCTGCATCAGCTGTTGGGTATTATGGTAATAGAGGTTCTGAGTTTTTAAGAGAAGATTCATTCCCAGGAGATGATTTTTTATCAGATGTGTGTAAACAATGGGAAGAAGATGCACAAAAAGCGGAAGTAAAACGAATCGTTATTCCTAGAATCGGCATAGTATTAGAGAAAAATGGTGGAGCATTAGGGAAAATGTTAACTCCATTTAAACTGTTCGTCGGTGGGCCATTAGGAAATGGAAAGCAATACTTCCCATGGATTCACATGAAAGATGTAGTTTTTTCGATTCTAGAATCAATCGAAAATGAAAACTATTCAGGAGTTTATAATTGCGTTGCACCACAACAAGTTACCATGAGTGAGTTTTCTTCAGTCCTGGGAACGGTTTTAAATCGACCAAGTTTATTTGCGGTTCCAGAATTTGCTTTGAAGCTAGTTTTTGGCGAAGCAACAGGCGCTTTGATTGCTAGTCAACGAGTTGTTCCTGAGAAATTGAAGAAGTTGGGGTATGATTTTCATTATAACGAGTTGAAGAGTGCTCTTAATAACATTCTCCTTTAAGTTTAACTAGAGACATCAATTCTGAGTATTTCCTGAAAAAAGCCTATATTTGCACATCTTAAAACCAGCTAGTTTAATGAAACGTTATTCAATTCATTTTTTTTTAATTCTATTATTTACTTTTAGCATAACAGTTAGAGGTGTTTTGGCTCAACAATCGTCCTCAGGTTTGCAAACAATCGGTGGTCAAACAGTATCGTCACCAACATTACCTTTAAATAATGTATCTGAGACTGATTTTAATACGATAGTTCAAATAGATGTAGTAAATCCAGATGAATATTTATTACAGCCTGGCGATGTAGTAAGTTTACAGTTTGAAGGAAATTTTTCACTATATATATCTGCTTTACAAATAAACCCTTCTGGTTATGTTGTAATTCCTAGTTTAGGATCATTTGAAATAAGCGATAAGACAATAAACGATGCAAAACGGATTCTTCAAAAATTTGCTAGTTCAAAACTTAAAAAAACAGAATTAACATATTTTGGGCTTCAAAAAGCACGAATTATTACTGTTGATGTATTTGGAGCAGCAAGTCAATCAGGTTCATATAGTCTTCCAGGATTATCCCGTTTAGATGCGTTAATTGCAAAATTATATGGAAAAGCAGAGAATATATCGAGTAATGATAAGCTTCAAACAGTTTCAAATAAATTGCCAAGTTTTACATTTAAAGAAATTACTGATAATAGTATTTCCTATCGTGAAATTAAAATAAAAGGAAAAACGGGACGAGTAGATACCATTGATTTTGTTTATTTCTTAAGAGCCGGTAGTAAAAATGCCAACCCAGTAATTCAGAATGGAGATCAGGTATTTTTTACAACGCAAAGTAAAAAACAAGCACGTGTTTCTATTTCTGGAGAAGTAAATGCTGAGGGAGAGTTCCATTATAAAAAAGGCGAGACGGTAGCAGATATTATTAAATTAGGAAGTGGATTCACTACCAATTCAGATACAAATTTTGTAATGCTTGTTTCACCGGGTAAAACTGAAAAAATAGATAATGCTCAATGGAAATCGACTCTGTTAAATCCGAATGATCGAGTGATTGTGCAAGAAAAAAATAAAGAATATAATTTTAGTTCTGCATGGGTTTATGGAGAAGTAAAAACGCCTGGTAATTTTACTGTGATTGATCAGGAAACAACAGTTCAAGAATTGTTAGAAAAAGCTGGTGGAATTACAGATAGAGCCTTAAAAAATGGGGCTTATATCATTAGAAGTAGACAAAATACGAGTTCTACAATTTCTGCTCAATCAAATTTTGATTTATTGTTACAAAGAACTTCTGATCAGTATATACAAGGATTGGAATATCTTGAATTAGAGTCCAAACTTGGTAGAAATCGGATTAATTTAGACCTAAATGATCCAGCATCGCTGAATAGTATTAGACTTTATGATGGTGATAACTTAATTATACCACAAAATTTAAATGTAGTAACTGTATTTGGCCAAGTAATGATACCAGGGCAATATGCCTATTCAGAAAAGAAAACAGTACAAGAATATATTGATGACCAAGCAGGTGGTGTAACGAATGCCGCTGATGCAAGTAGAATATTTATAATTAAAGCTGGAACCTTAAGCTGGTATTTAACAGCTGAAACTAAATTGGAGAGCGGAGATTTGATTTTTGTGGATCGGGTTCCTTATGCTAACTTTGACACCAAAACTCAAATTGATATAAGTAGAAATAATTTGAAATTGAGTATTTGGTCTTTGGTAATTAGTGCAGTGAGTACAACTGCTTTATTGTTAAGTATATTATTTAAGTAAAATGCACTTGATGGAAAAGGGATTAACTTTTGAAGAGTCTTAATTAATGGAATTATATAAAAAGAAAAGGTAAATATGTTTGATGTTTCATTTATTAAATATTTCATTAAGAAATTAAAGCTGTTTTTTTACATAGAGCTATTTATTACGGTAATAACTTTGGTTTATTTGATTTTTGTTATTAAGCCTTGGTTTAGAAGTAGTACAACTGTTTTAATTACTAATTCCAATAGTAATAGTTTACTTGGAGCTCTATCAAGCAGTTTGCCTATTGGTCTAGGGTCTTTTGGTCAAAGTGATGCTTCAAAATATATAGCTACCATTAATACTGATAGAATGGCTGACTCTGTTATAAAAAGATACGACCTTAAGAATATTTATGGATCAGATTACGATGATTTAATAATTAAAGAATTTAGAGAAAATTTAAGTGTAATTGACAATGATGATAATACTTTTTCTATAACTTTCGATTATAAGAATAGTCCGGAAAAAGCTGCAGAAATAGTTCAGTTTATTTACGACACAATGTATTTAATAATGAACTCAATAGATAGAAATAATGCTAAAAATTATAGTACTCATCTTGAAGGTTATTTAATGGAAAAGCGAATTTTACTAAGCTCAAGTGAAGACTCATTAGCAATGCTTCAAACTAAATATAATTTTTTAGACCCAAAATTAAATGCAGAGTTATTATTCACAAGTATTACTGAAATTGAAAAAGAAAAATCTTTAACAGAACTTGCATTATTTCTAGTTGAACAAACAAAAGGAAAAAATCATTTTGAATATGGAGTTTTATTGCAAAAAAAGGAGTTTTTGGAGAATAAGTTAAATGATTTATATAATAATTCGAAGGATAACTTAATAGCAGTTAGTGAAATTCCAGAGTTAAGTAAAACCTATTATAGATTATATAGAACAATAGAAGTAACTGCAAAAGTAGTTGAATATTTGCAGTTGCAATATGAGCAATCTGTATTGGATGAAAATAAAATTACAATAAATATTCAACAATTATCTAAACCAAGAGTTTCAGATACAAAAGTAAAGCCAAAAAGATTTTCTTTTTTAATAATGACAATCTTTTTTACAACCATTTTTCTTTTAGTATATATACGAGTTATGTATTTATATGAGAATAATAAAGATAAACTACATTTACTTTTTGATTAATTGATAAGCAAAAATTTCTCTATAATTTTAACCCCTTTATTTGGGTTCATTTTTCTTTGGATGTTGATATTTGCATTCTATTATAGTGAACCTTTCCCTATAAGACATGTAAGGACTGATACCCTTTTACTATTTTTGTTAGCGATTGGAAGTTTTATTATTGGTTATTTATTTTCGATTCTTAACGGTAGAGGTTTTTTCGAAAAAGAAAATAGGCATACTTTTATAAAAATTGATTATCAAAAGTTGCGTAATGTAAATGTTACATTAATATTACTAAGTATTTTAGGGATGTTTATTGCTATTCGAGAGATAGGATTAATGGCTGGCGATTCCATGATATTCTTTTCTAACCCGTATAAAGTTAGAGTAATTGTTACTTCTATGGGAAGGTCTGCCGAATATGTGCCAACACTTCTATATAAGTTGGGTTCATATCTTATTAATTTAGGAATTATCAGTGCGTTTTCATCGGCATTGTTAATTACAGATACAAAGTTTCGGATAAGTGCTTTTGCGCCTTTTTTCTTAGGTATTTTAAGCTCTCTGATTTATTTTTCACGATATTTGTTACTTTCCTATATACTTTTTTTTATTATCTCGACTTTTTTATTACTTAGCTATTTACCAGAGGATTTAAAACAAAAAACTAAGAAAAGGTTTTTGAGTATTATCTTTATCTCAATTCTTACAGGTATTGCAATTTCAGCTATTATAATATTAGCAAGAAATTTTTATTTAGATAAATTTGGAGAACTTCTTGGTAAACAAGTCTATTATTATATAACTGGTGGTCTAGCAACATTTGATTCTTATTTAATACACGGTCATCAATTCTTTACCTACGGATTGTCCATGACTAGAGGTTTAAATGATTGGTTTATAAAGTTCGGTTTATTAGACGCTTCAAGTGTTCCACAGGGAGCAGGTCATGAATTTGTAAAAGTAGCACCTCAAATGTTAATGAACACATATACATTTACAAAAACGATATATGAGGATTTTGGTACTATTGGTTTGGCTTTTGTACCTTTTTTATGGGGATATATTTCATGTGCAACAATTTTAAAATTTCTTCAAAAATTTTCATGGATTAAATTGTATTTTTCGACAATTTTGATTTTTTCTATGATTATGTCTTTTTTTGGGTTTTATTTAGAAGGGATATCTGTAATAGTTTTTAGAGCAATATTAGTATATGCTCTTGGATATGTTATTAAAGAATATTGTAACTTGGAAGTTATTACCACTCGGTTTTCATTGTAAAAATTGATTTCAGCAATTGAAAAGTAAACCCTATTCCCATTGAAAAATGCATTAGTCCTAAAGCAATAGTAGCCTTAAATACGATTGTTAAAAAGCTAGGTTTATTATGCAAGTCATACCAATCATTTTTAGATTTAAGATATTTCTGATATGTTGAAAATAATTCTAAAAATAGTAGAGATATTAAGATTGGATACAATAGTAAGGATTTTTTGGCAATTAGATTCGTTAAGGAAAGTGTTACTAGCGTAATATTAAACCAAAGGAAAATGAATGAGATATAACCTCTTAATGGGATGGAAGGGAAATGTTTAATACTTGTAAGATATCTACCTCTACCATATCTGAAATATTGTTTAGCCAAACTAGAAAAGGAATCTCGTGGATAATAGTAAACACTAATGTCAGAATCGATATAATGTGCAAAGTCACTCAACTCTGAAATTCTAAGATTTATTTCTGAGTCTTGGTTTGTGACATTTGCGATATTGAACCCGCCAACTTGTCGTAATGCTGCTGTTACATAACAGCCAGGAAAAAGAGTGTCAGTATAACCAGTGTAGCTAGGATTCCTATGTTTAGCACCACCATTACCAAATTTAGAATACCAAGCTAAGAGTATTCCTGCTTGAGACTTGGAATTTGCTTTTAACTTTGTTGGGCCCCCAACATTGAGGGCATCGGTTGTCTTGTGTAAATTGATACATTTTTCAACATATTTATCCTCATAGTATGCGTGAGCTCCAGCAATCATAAGTAACTCACCTTTTGCAAGTTCTATCATTTTGTTAAACGCATAAACTTGCTTTTGGTGAGGATTATCAATTAGTTTTACTCTACTATCATTTTTTGAAATTCTAGTAACAATTTCTCTAGTTCTATCTGTGCTACCACCATCGCATACCAAAACCTCAATTAAATTATCATAGCCTGTCCCTAAAAAAGTCGATAATATACCTTCAATATAACTTTCTTCATTCAAAGTTGGAATTCCTATACTCAATGAAGGGTTTCTAGAAAGATTCTTCTGATAGTTCATGTAAGACTGTCAATCATTTAATAATTAGCTTAGTAAATTCATTCGGTTTAAAGCCATAAATCTAAGAAATAATCTGAAATGTTTTTGATAAAGAATAGCTTATTAACTATCCAAAGATATGATAATGGTATAAGCATCAAGTAATTGATTTGTTATTTCTGTCCAAGAAAATCGTCTTCCAACTTTTAGAACCTGCTTGTTTAAGGCAATATGATTTTGGTTTACTTGAAGTAGCTTATTTGAAATGTCATCAATATTGCCTGACTCTACAGGAAAGCCAACTTCTCCATCTTTGAATTGCCCATCAAATCCTTGTCCTTTTGAATAAATTACTGGTGTTCCCTGAGATATGGCCTCGGCAAATACTAACCCAAAAGTTTCTCTTCTAGATGGAACAATTAAAACATCAGCGTCTCGATACATTTTGAGCAATGCGTGTTTATCTATTACTTTACCAAGGAAATTTATTTTGAATGAAACATCTATTTGTTCTAGATAAGTTCTTTCAGGGCCTTCTCCAACGATATCACAAATTACATTAACTCCATTCTCATCGAGCTTTTGACATGCCTTAATAATGGTTTGTACCCGTTTGTTTTTACTTAGCTCACCAACATAAAGCACCTTAAAATGATTATTCTTCTCTTTTTCAACGGTTTCTAGATTGTTGTACCAAAATTCATTTATTCCGTTAGGTATAATTTTTATTTTATTCTCAATTTGCCTAATTGTTCTTTTAAGTAGTGTGTTTTGCAAGTCATTATCCCAAAATGAAGAACTAAGTAAAATAATTGTAGTTGCATTTTCAAGAATGGGAGCTGCTATGAATTTCATAAAAGGTATTCTTTTAAGAAACGTACTAATATCAGCACTCCTAATAGTGACAATGTAAGGTGTTCCAGTTTTCTTGAAATGAAGAAACGCAATTAAGCCATTTACAAATAAGGTATGTGCATGGAGTAGGTCAAATGTTTGGTTACGATAATGTATTTGAAATCGCTTCCAAATTTGAATCATTTTTAGAGGCCAAAATAACCTAGCAAAAAGTCCAAAACAGGCTTCAATTACTACATGAATAGAAGGGTTATTTTCAAATGGATTTCTTTTTAATTGTTCAGAGTAGCTTATTGGTACAAAAAGAGATTGATTTAGTACTTCTTTTTCTTCAAGATGCTGAATTTGAAGGCGATGTAAATCTGTTCCTTGGAAATAGGAATTTAGATGCAAAAGATTAATTTTCTTTTTTAAAACCATTAATGCTGAAAAGTGGTTATCATTGTCAAGTTTCTAGGAATTTACAAAACATACATAACTCTAAAGTATGATTAAAAAGAAAACGTTTAACAAACTGACTCATTTATGGAGGTAACTGTTTTTTCCCATGCTTTTCCAACTAAAACTTGGCCCTCTCAAGGTATTGTTATTAAAAACGAGTTGGATATATTGCACGCAAATGGAATTGGAATTCAGTTAGTTGTTCCTCAGGTTATAGCACCAATGTCCTCGCAGCAGGAGCGTACAAATACTCTAGTTTCAAGTAAATATCCTAAACATATTGTTCACTATTTTTCAGTTCCTAAACGAAAATTTCCTCAACTAACACTTAATCTGCTTTCATTTAGTTTAGTTTTCAATAAAAAATTAAACTTCACTAAACTTGTTCATTTGCATTGGTTGTATCCTAATGGAATACTTGCTCCTTTTTTTAAAAAGAGAGGGCATAGAGTAGTTTTGACAATACATGGTTCAGATTGGCATACAAATTTCCAAAAGCCATTTATGAAAACATTAATTAAGAATGCTCTTATTAACGCAGATCGAATTATTACAGTTGGGAAAGATTTGGGTGATACTATAGGAGAATTTTATCCAGAGGTTTCTACTAAAATAAAGTCAGTCTCTCATGGCATAAATTGTGACTTATTTAAGCCAAAAATGATTATTAAGTCAGTTAATAAACAGAACGTGAATATTCTATGTGTGGCTAATTTTTTTGAAGTCAAAGGCGTCACAATATTATTGAATGCTCTCAAAAATCTTAAAGAATCTAATTTTAATTTAACAATTATAAGTTCTGCCGCTGATTTAAAGTATAAAAATGCTTGCGAAGAGATTATCAATAATAGCAATTTGAAAGATTGTACAATTATAATTGAAAAGATTTCTCAAGAAGACTTAGTTCATTATTACCAAGAAGCTGATTTTTTTGTACTTCCAAGTCTGAAGGAAGCGTTTGGTTTAGCATTAGCTGAAGCTCAAGCATGTGGTTTACCTTCAATTTCTACTAAATCTGGAGGCCCAGAAGAAATTATTACTGAAGAGACTGGAGTACTAGTTGAACCTGGAAATGTATTTGAACTTGAAAATGCAATCATTCAAATGATAAAAGACTATAAATCTTATAACTCTGAAATTATTCGTAATCATATAGTTACAAACTTTTCAGAAAAAGCTAAATTTCAGCAAATTGAGTCGATTTATAAGTCATTAATTGATTAGAGATATCATTATAAAAATTGAAAAACTTAAATCCATTTAAAAACAGTTATTTAAAGAAAATCTTGACTTTAATGTCAGGAAGTACAATTGGGCAAGCAGTACCATTTTTATTTATCCCTATTCTATCTAAAATTTACAGCCCAGAACAATATTATGAGTTAGGTTTGGTGGTTACGTATTCTTCCATATTTGCAATGATTTCAACCTTACGACTTGAACATGCTTTATTAATTCCCGAAACTTTAGAAGAGGTAAATGAATTAGCATCTATATCACTTAAGAGTTTATTTATAGTCGCTTTAAGTGTAGTTCCTATTTTAAGTTTCTTTCACCCATTTGTGTTTTCACTACTAGTCGGCTTTTGTACTCTAATAATTGGATTTGGGTTTTTCTTCATACAATATTACAACCGACTAAAAAGGACGAAAAAAATTGCCATAAATAAAACAATTGTTGGGCCTTCAATTTCTATTAGTCAATTCTTATTAAAGTTTAGCTCTTTTGGTTTGGTATTAGGAAAAATGTTAGGTGACTTAATCGCAATAACACCTTTTTTTAGTAAAGACATTGTAAAGTTGATATTGGGCAAAACAAATTTTATAGAGAATATTAAAAAATATCGAAACTTTCCTGTTATCACTTTACCTCATGCGCTCTTCGGAATTGTATCAAATAAAGCTCCACTATTATTATTTGGTTATTTGGGGTTCAAAAGTATGTCTGGGGAATTTGAAATGGTTACTAGGCTTGGGATTGCGCCAATTACAGTTATTACAAGCTCGTTTTATTTAATATTTAGTGAACGGTTTTCAAATAAGGCCAGAAATAAAGAAAAAGTAACGCAATTATTAAAAAGTAATATTCTTTTGATAGGTGGCTTGTTTGGATTGCCAATCATTATTGTTTCATATTTTGCACCTACCTTATTGCCGCTGATTCTGGGTGAAAAGTGGGCTAATACAGGTGTGTTTTTTCAATACTTATTACCTTTAATATTAGCAACACTATTTACATCTCCATTTGTCTATATTTATCAATACTTTAATAAACAATGGATAAGTTTAAAGTTGGAGATTTTAAATAGCTCTTTAAAAATTATTGGTCTCGTAATTGGGTTGCAGATATCGCCACAGTTTGGAATATTATTCTTTGCATTAGGCGCTTTAATAGGTTATTCAATATTTATGTGGAATGCATATAGACTTTGTCTGGATTTTGATTCAAGCTTAGATAAATAAATGGCGGTTATTGTTCATATTTCATTAAATCATTCATTCAATGATTCAAGAATTTATAGAAAAGAGATATGTTCAATAAAAGAAAAATATGAAGTTTGGTATTTTACAACTGACAATAGGATTGAGCAAGACAGTAAAGTAAAGACAAGATTACTAAAAAAAAGAAAAACACTTATTGGATTAGTGTTAAGCTTGATCGAAATTAAAAGAACCCTAAAGAAGATTGGCCAAGTTGATATTGTGCATATTCATGACCCGATTTTGCTTCTATTAAGTTTTGTGAAAAACAAAAACTGGAAGTTAGTTTATGATAAGCATGAATACTATGAAGGATACTATAAGTGGCACATTAGGTTTAATTGGCTCCTTCGTTTAGGAGTCTCCAAATTATATTCACTTTTAGAGTTTGTTGCACTAAAAAATGTTGATGCTATAGTTCAAGTTAGCAATCAAATGCCAAAAACTAGATTTCCAGAAAAGGAAATTGTAATTCCAAATTATCCATTACGAAAAGAGCTTACTTTAATTCCATTTGAGAATCGAAAAAATGATCTAGTATTTCTAGGTAGTATCAATAGATATAGAGGCTTGCATAAAATAATTGAAATCTTACCTGATTTATCAGAAGATACACTTTTTCATATAATTGGTGATTTTACAGATAAGGATTATGAGTCAAAATTACGAGCATTACCAGGTTGGAGAAAAGTAGTTTATCATGGTTTTCTAACTCATTCAGAAGCTGAGATACTAATGAAAGTGTCTAAAATAGGTGTGATGCTTTTTGATGATATCCCCAATCATCGTTTTTCATTACCAACAAAATATTTCGAATATGTACAATTTGGGCTAAATATTTTAAGTAATAATAAAATTAATCTAAGTTTAGAAAAAACAATTACTAAATTATTTGAAGAAAAAAAACAAGAGGAGCAACCAATTGAATATTTCGACTCTGTAGTAGACATACTTTGCAAAAAGTATGAATCCCTTGAATTAAATACTAAATAGATAATTAATAAGTCAAACGGATAAATTGAATTAGTCAAATACTTTAACAATAAAATTTAAATCAAGTATCAAGAAATCGTTAAGTTTAATTTAAGAAAATATTTTTAAGTTAGTTTTATAAATGCTGAAAAGTCTTAAATTAGGGTTTTAACAAAAAATGTAAAAGGTTACTTAATATGAAGGTTACTCGATTTCTATTTGCACTTTTGGTATTACTATCTACGGGTTTTACTATCTCAAAGGCACAATTATCAAAAACATCCCTAAAAATCGTAAATCCTGCAACTTGGTGGCAGTCTGAGCCAGGGACTTTGGAAAAGGCATCAATTGCGATTCACCCTAAGGGCGCTTACACCGAAATGGGTATGTACTTAGAGTTCTCTGCTAGAAGCGTAAGCTTTTCTGCCACGGATAATCTTGAAATTGAGTACAAGTTTAGTCTACCAGCGGATGCTATTATAAATGATTCATGGTTATGGATTGATGACACAACTATTGTTAGGGCAAAAATATTAGATATTTGGACGGCAAGAGGCATTTATGAGGATATTGTGAATCGTAGAAGAGATCCTTCCATTTTATACAAACACAATGCTACAGATTATGAATTGAGGATTTTTCCACTTCCTGCTGGAAAATCTAGAAAGATTAAACTTACCTATTTGGTTCCCAATAAGTTAACCTTAAATACTCAATCAGTAGTTGTTCCGCTTCAATTTGCAAAAACTTCTAGAAATATTCCAAATGTTGTTCATTTGTTAGCTTGGAAAGAAACTAGTCTTAAATTGCCAACTATCTCAGGGGTTAAAAATAATCCATTTGTTGCCAAACAAGATGATGAATTTGGTGCTTATTTCAGAGCTGATATCCCTCAAACACTATTTGATGCAGATTTAACGGTAAACTTTGAAACCGAAGAAGCTACAGTTAATCCCGTTAGTTCTTATAAAGATGACGATGAGTTTTATTTTCAGTCAGTGATTAGTCCTGAGGACATATTAAAAGATGATCTTAGACCGAAAAAAACACTGTTTTTAGTTGATTACACAGAGTTTAATTCAAGTTTGACAACAGCTCAGTTTAATACCTATCTGAAAAATGCTGTTAACGAAAATATGACGAGTGTTGATTCCATTAATATTATGTTTGCTGGAAATCAAATGAGTCCTGTGTTTCCAACATGGAGGTCTTATAATATTATTGAATTTGATTCTATTTTAACTAAAACTGAAAAACAAACTTACACTAATTTGCATCCGCTACTATTTGAGGGGATTGATTATATCAATAAAGACGGAGCGAATGCTGAAATCGTTTTATTAAGTAATTCATTTACGTTTTCAGGATTTACACAATCGAATGATTTAATTGCTGATTTAATGGAAGCAATGAATGAAGTCTACCCGATCCATATTATTGATTATCAGGATAGAAATCTTTCTTATGTCTATAGCGGCAGTATGTCTCAGTACTTTTATGGAAATGAATATATTTATATCGGACTTGCAAGAGAATCTGGAGGTTTGTTTAAGACGTATCGTAATGATGGCTCAAAAGCGTTTAATGATGTTATGCTTGGTCTAGGTGGTTCATTAACCATAAGCAGTATCAATCATAATTTTAATGGTGGATTTGGTTTTTCAACCTATTCCAATTTAGTTATCAATGCCAATCATCCTTTGAATAAGCAAATATTTACTACTGGAAAATATTTAGGTAGTCTTCCTTTAGAAATTACTTTAAATGGATTCTTAAATACGAAACCGATTTCAAAGAAAATTACTTTAAATGAAAATGATATTTTAAGTGTGGATTCTACCTTGAAATCATTTTGGGCAGGTACAAAAGTAAAGTTTTTAGAATCTCAAGCACAATCCAATGAAACAGTTGCGGAAGTGATTGCAACGAGTTTAGCAAGTAGAGTAATGTCTAAATATTCTGCTTTCTTGTGCTTAGAGCCTGCTTTAGGCGGCGAAGTTTGTGAGAGTTGTGAAGATGAATCTCGTTTAACTTCGATTTTTGATCCAACTTTTGATATCACAAATGACTCCACATTTAATGCGTATCCAAATCCATTTAACAGTACCGTTTCTTTACACTTAAAACTGAATACAAGCAATTTAGCTCCAGATGCATCAATCTATATTTATAACGTTTTGGGTCAAGTTGTGAAAACCTTTACAGTTCCGATTGCTTCTGATAGAGTGATTAATTTTAAATGGGATGGCCGGGGAAATAGCGGTTCAACCATGTCAACAGGAACGTATTTTATACATGTTAAAGCAGGTGTAAGTCATTACACGAAAAAAGTAATGTTAATGAAATAACAAATTTGTTTTTTTAAACCAACACATCCCAATCATTTTGGGATGTGTTTTAATTTTATTTATACACTCTTAAGGTTAATTCGATGAAGTCTATATTTTTTTTAATTCTCCTCTTTTTATGGCCTGTTATTTCTTCTGCCCAAACGTTTTCTATTAATGACAGAGGTTGTGTATCCTTTAATGGAGCACAACCAAGAGAAACAGGTGTAATTGATAATTGATAGTGTTATTTAAACGGCTGTTGATAGGGAAATACTTGATTTGAAAATTGATTTTGTTTTATATTATTTTAATAATTGAATTACTTTTCCAATTGTTATAACCCTTCCTACTAGTGCTTTTGGAACTTTGTATATATCGGAAGGGAAAACAGTTGATAAACAACCAATATCAATTAATACTTGACGGTTTATATCAAATTCTTTAATAACACTTTCACAGAAAGCTACTTCAATAGAATTATTCTTTTTCCTAAATAGTTTATTTATAATTTTTTTTGATTTGTTGATAGGGTAATTGAATGTATCAGTGAGAATGTGAATAATATTATTTGATACACTCATATTATCATCTGTTGTTCTTATAGCAGCGAGTTTAGGATTTATCTTAGTGATAATATTACGGTGAAAATTAGAAAAAAAACGATCACTCCTATTTAATGAATATCCAATATTGAGCAATTCACTCTCTACATAAGGAGAATAAACAGTTAAATACTTATTGGACGCATTGGTCATGATAGATAAAGACTCTTTAATTCTATTGTTTAAATATATTAAATCATATTTTTCAGTATTTTTAGTTGTTTTATAAATATTAAAACTTTCAATAAGGGATGAAAATATTTCTTTAGTATTTAATTTAGTATTTCTTCCTAACCAATCTCAATCAATATGTTGAGGATAGAATCTCATAAAAAAAAGTTTGTCTAAATTAGCCTTATTTTTATTGTAAAAGGGGAAGTCTTGTTGCCACCAAAAATCTTTATATAGTTCGCCAGCAACTCCCGTTATAACTAAATCGTATGATTTATCTTTTCTGGATTTTTGTGAAATTTGCAAAGAATGTAAAGCAAATAAATCTAATTAGCCGTCTGATAATTCAAAGAGTAAATTAATTTCTTCATTTGACTCAATGTCAGACTTTTCAATTATTGTTAAATTTAATTTTAGTAATTCAGCAATTTCATTAACTATTTCAATCTCATTTTCTTTAGCAGATTCGAGAGAAAATTGAACGTCAAAATCAACTTTAAAATGATTTAGTATAGCTATTAGTAACCTAGAGTCTATCCCGCCAGTCAAATCAACTGAAATTTTATACTTTGATAAATGCTCAACTCTATCTCTAAAGAAATTTAAAAAGTTAGATTCATAGTTTGAAAAATCATTATTTGTATCAAATTCTAATTCATTTTTTGGTTTTTGGGGAAAATATGGAAGTGATAAAGATTTATCGGTAAAACCATTATTAGTTGATAAACTTATGTCTTGTAAAGACACTTGTTTAGTTAAGTTCTTGAAAAATGTTTTATCAGTATATAAACATCCTAGTGCTAAAAATTCAGTTACCGCATCAAAATCTAAATCATTTAATGAGATATTTTGTTGAGGTATAATATTTAGAAGTGAATCTCCGACAAATTCGTTGTTATGGTAAAAATATCTCATAAAAATAATTATTGGTTATGAATCATTAAATGCAATTTATAAAATTAGATAGATAGTTGTATCTAATCCAAATTAAGTTTCGTTATAATAGCTTTTAGCTTTTTAAAATGAGATAGGGTATAATATGAGTTGATATTGTACTTTTTAAAACCTTTATGGAAAATTTTCATGAATTTTTACTTCTTAAAGGATTTTGTTTATAGTAATTCCAACACCTAATTTATGTACACCCTCAGTCCACCAGAAACCAAATATAATACCGTCATTCTAACGGCTACTCCGTTTGTAACTTGATCTAAAATTATGGCTCGATCGGAGTCTGCTACATCGCCTTCCATTTCAACGCCGCGGTTTATTGGGCCGGGATGCATGATTAGAAAATCAGGATATTTTTCTAGATGGGTTTGTTTGATTCCGAATTGTTCGTGGTATTCGCGCAGGCTTGGGAATAGACTGAGTCCCATGCTTTAATTTGGTTTTTTATCAAAAATGATGAATTGGATTTATATAATCTCATGCATTACTAGGTTTTATCAACATCTATTCCTCTTATGGTTATAACTATTATGGAATATAATCCATGAAAGTTATATCTTTTGCGGAAATATAATATTCTTGCTAATAGTAATAAATTTTTGAATCATGATATTTAAGCGGCAGATTGAGTCTGAAATTCAAAAAAAAATGGATTCTGGCAAAATTATTTTGTTAATAGGTCCACGACAAGTTGGAAAGACTACATTAATTAAAACTCTTTTGTCAGAGTCAGATTATTTGTTTTTAGATGGTGACGATACTACCGTGCAGGCCATTTTAGAAAATGCAAATACTGAGGTCCTTAGAAATCTAACGTCAAATTATGATTGTGTGTTTATTGATGAGGCCCAGAGAATTAAGGAGATTGCCCTTAAGCTAAAATTAATGCACGATCAATTGAATATTCAGAAACTAATAGTAAGTGGTTCGTCAGCTTTTGAGTTAAATTCGTTGATGCAGGAGCCTTTAACTGGTCGTAAATGGACGTTTCATTTGCACCCAATAACATGGTTAGAATTTGAACAAGAGGTGGGCTATCTCAAATCTGAACAGGTGTTAGAGCAGGTGTTAATTACTGGTTTATATCCAGAAATTTTAAAAAATCCATCAGATAACACGGACTTATTAGTCGAACTTACTGAAAGTGTTTTATTTAAAGATGTTTATGCCATGTCAGGAATTCGAAAACCTGAACTATTTATAAAATTGGCAAAAAGTCTTGCTTGGCAAATTGGTCAGGAAGTATCTTATTCGGAATTGTCTGGAACCTTAGGTTTAGATGTGAAAACAATTAGTCACTATGTCGATTTGTTAGAACAAAATTATTTGATTTTCCAATTGCCAGCGTTTAGTAGGAATCACCGAAATGAAATTAAAACTAATAAAAAAATCTATTTCTATGATAATGGGATTAGAAATGCTTTAATTGGCGATTTCAAACCAATTTCAATACGGATGGATAAAGGTGCTTTATGGGAAAATTTTTTAATTAGTGAACGGAAAAAGCAAATCTCCTATTCAAAAAGTAGAGCACAATCGTATTTTTGGCGCACAAAACAACAACAAGAAATAGATTACATTGAGGAGGCTACAGATACACTACTTGCTGCAGAAATAAAATGGAGTGAACAAAAGAGAATTAGATTTTCAAGTACGTTTACTTCATCCTATCCGGCTGAATTATTAGGAGTTCATAGAGGAAATTTTAGAGATTTTATTAAAACTCCATTCGTGTAAAGATGTTATCTACACTCTCAATCCACCAGAAACCAAATATAATACCGCCATTCTAACTGCTACTCCGTTTGTTACTTGATCTAAAATAATGGCGCGGTCGGAGTCGGCAACATCGCCTTCCATTTCTACGCCGCGGTTTATTGGGCCGGGGTGCATGATTAGAAAATCAGGATATTTTTCTAGATGTGTTTGTTTGATTCCGAATTGTTCGTGGTATTCTCTTAGGCTTGGGAATAGACTGTGTTCCATGCGTTCTAATTGGATGCGTAGCGCCATCACTACATCAGCCCAGGCTAAGGTTTCGTCTAAATTGTAGGATACGTTTACGCCTAGTTCTTTAACAAAAAGGGGCATCATGGTTTTGGGTCCGCAAAGGGTGATTTCTGCGCCCATTTTTTTCAATCCAATTATGTTTGAACGGACTACGCGGCTGTTACCAATGTCTCCAATTATGGCAACTTTTAATCTGGCAATTCTGCCGAGTTGTTGTTTCATGGTGAACATATCGAGCAGGGCTTGAGTCGGGTGTTCGTGTGCGCCGTCTCCCGCGTTTATAATGTGTGCATCAACGCAGCGTGTTAAATAATGGGGAACTCCAGGGCTTTGATGTCTTACTACAACCATATCGATTTTCATGGATTCGATATTTTGAATGGTGTCTCGTAAGGATTCGCCTTTTTTTGCGGATGAATTGCTTGCTGCGAAGTTTACTACATCGGCGCCCATTCGGCGTTGGGCTAGTTCAAAGGAAATGCGTGTTCTTGTTGAGTTTTCGTAAAATAGGTTTACTATGGTTTTGTCGCGAAGTGTTGGGATTTTTGGAACGGGTCGGTCTAGGATTTCTCTGAAATGTATGGCTTGTTCTAATACGTGTTCGATGTCGGCTTTTGTGTAGTCGGCAAGTCCAAGTAGATGTTTATGAGAAAAGGTGTAATTGGAACTCATAATGATTTTGAAAATGAGAAATGATTAATGAGCAATGATGAATTTGTTTTGAAATGAATGTCTGGTGTTAGTGTCCACTCAATTTCTGGCGCGAGTGTCCACTCGTGACAAATGTCTGATGCTAGTGTCCACTCAATTTCTGGCGCAAGTGTCCACTCGTGACTTAATAGCATCATGACATCCCCCCAACCCCCTTTGATGTTCTTGCTTGCCTTTGGATTAAGTTCTTGCAAAAGGGGGAGTTTTTTTGAAATTCCAACATCATCCTTAATCCCTTGTTATTTGTCTTCATTTCTATCAACTAGATAAACGGCGTCTTCTCCGTCTAATTCGTGAATCAGAACTCTTACTTCTTCATCAACGTGGGTTGGAACATTAATTCCTATATAATCTGCCATAATTGGGAGTTCACGAAGTCCACGATCTACCATGCAACATAATTTTATACTTGCAGGTCTTCCAAAACTCATGATGGCTTCCATGGCAGCACGGATTGTTCTTCCTGTATAAAGAACATCATCTACTACGATTAAATGTTTGCCATAAATATCGAATGGGATTTCTGTAACCTGAACGGTTGGGAGTTTCATTTTTGTTCGGAAATCATCTCGATAGAAGGTTACGTCTAAGACGCCAACAGGAACATCTACGTCGTAAAATTCTTGAATATATTCTTTGATGCGTTTGGCTAAGAAAATTCCCCTTGTTTGCATCCCTATGATTCCGATAGGTTTAGGGTCGTCGAATGGCTCCATAAATTGATGGGCGAAGCGTTGCAGGGTACGCTTTAAATCGTCGGATTCCAGGAGCTTGGCTTTGTGTTTCACGGACGTTCTAATTTTTGACGTAAAATAGAGAATGTTTGGAAACTGTGCTAAAGAAATTGCCCGTCTT
>Ga0210034_1001250_pt1 | contig 22867 bp, 20 predicted proteins | sample CryGeymeta201505_FD_185466 | JGI IMG/M metagenome (GOLD analysis project Ga0210034, IMG submission 185466) | Groundwater microbial communities from Crystal Geyser aquifers in Utah, USA - Crystal Geyser metaG 2015-05 (SPAdes) (version 2) | ecosystem: Environmental > Aquatic > Deep subsurface >... | reverse complement strand
AAACATTAAAACTGCTTTTACTGGATTGGTTCGCTTTGCCGCCTGATGCAGAAAACTCGAACAGGTTGGATTAAACGGGCAATTATCGCCATCAAGATTTGAAAATAAAACCCAGTAAGTATTAATAAAAATTTTCGTAGCACTACCAAAAACATCTTCTCCACTAAGAGAATAATCGCGCTCTAAAAAGGGAGCAGTTCTTTGATAGGACACATCTTTCTTCTCCCATTTCTGCCAATCAGTTTGTGCTAATAAAACCACCGGGAAAAACAGGAGAAGAAAAAATAGTTTAACCATTTTAATCTTTGAGCAGTTCGCGGGCAATTACAATTTTCTGAATTTCGGAAGTTCCTTCGTATATTTCTGTAATTTTTGCATCACGAAGATATCTCTCAACAAGATATTCACGCACATAACCGTAACCGCCGTGTATTTGAATTGCTTCGAGAGCATTTTGAACGGCAATTTTTGAAGAGTATAACTTTGCTTCGGCTGCTTCTTTAAAATATTTTTTACCGGCATCTTTTAATGCGGCGGCTTTTAATGTTAATAGCTTTGCGGCATCAACTCTAACCGCCATATCAGAAATCTTAAATTGAATAGCCTGGAAATTAGAAATTGTTTGTCCGAACGCTTTTCTTTCTTTTGAATATTTAATTGACGCATCAAGAGCAGCTTCGGCTATTCCTATTGCCTGTGCGGCAATTCCAATCCTTCCGCCGTTTAAAATATTCATCGCAAAGTTAAAACCTTTGCCTTCATCCCAAACGAGATTTTCAACCGGCACTTTACAATTTTCAAAAGTCAGCGAACAAGTATCGGAACTTCGTATTCCCATTTTATCTTCTTTTTTGCCATGACCAAAACCGGGAGCGCCTTTTTCAACAAGCAGTGTGGAAATCCCTTTGTGCCCGGCTGCTTTATCCGTCGTTGCCATCACAAGAAAATAATCAGCGCTAATACCATTGGTAATCCAATTTTTCATTCCGTTAAGAAGATAATAATCACCTTGTTTATCAGCCGTTGTTTTTTGTTTTGTCGCATCACTTCCAGCTTCCGGTTCGGACAATGCGAACGCGCCAAGTTTTTCCCCTTTAGCAAGAGGGATTAAATATTTTTGTTTGATATGTTCGGAGCCATATTCTTCAAGCCCGTGACAAACGAGAGAGTTGTTAACAGACATTATAACCCCGCAGCTCGCATCAACTTTGGATATTTCAATCATAGCCAATACGTAGCTGATAGTATCAAGCCCTGCACCGCCGTAATCCGGCGCAACCATCATTCCGAGAAAACCAAGTTCGCCCATCTTCTTAACAATTTCGCCAGGAAACTCTGCATTAATATCTCTATCAACGGCAGAGGTGGCAATTTCAGATTGTGCAAAATCTTTTGCTGATTCTTGTATTAAAAGATGTTCTTCTGTGAAATCAAAATTCATCTTTGTTCCCTTCAATAATTAATTATTAAAATTATTAGATACATGAGAGGAGTAATTAATTTATTGACTCCAATAATTGTTTTAAAGATACTGGAATAAATTATTTATAGCAATAAACTTCTTTCGTAAATAAAAATGAAATTGAGATTAAAAAAAATCCTACGAGTTCTTTTTTTTACCAAATGATTTGTTAAATTTAGCCCTGTTTTTGTTATTGCTTTACAAGTAGCAGCAATAATCTATCTTCCAACAAAATAATATTTATGTGAATTTACTTAAAAAGAAACCAGAAGAATACTTAAACGAAAGCTTCATTAGCTTTTTCCAAACTATCGCGGGTCTCACAATGTTTTCGCTTCGATTTTTCAAAGAAGTATTTATTCCCCCGTATGAATTTGGCGAAATAAAAAAGCATATGGAAGAACTTGGTATTAAGACAATGCCAATAGTAAGCGTAACAGGAATTATTATCGGGCTTGTGCTTGCTATGCAAAGCCAGCCGGTGCTTGCCCGCTTTGGAGCCGAATCTTTCCTTCCTACTATGGTTTCCCTTTCAGTAATAAGGGAACTTGGACCGGTTCTAACAGCTTTGATTTTTGCCGGTCGGGTTAGTTCCGGTATTGGAGCTGAACTTGGCTCAATGCGGGTTACCGAACAGATTGACGCGATGGAAGTATCTGCAATTAACCCGTATAAATATTTAGTTGTGTCAAGAATTCTTGCATGTACGCTTATTCTTCCCATCTTAACATTATACGTAAATTTACTTGCTTTAATTGGGGCATATTTTGCTATATTGCTTTCCGACGGAATGAATTGGCAATTATACATTGATTCTGTTTTTAAGTCGCTCGAATTTGCTGATCTGATTCCTGGAATACTAAAGACATTCTTTTTCGGATTTATTGTAGGCTCTGTCGGATCGTATAAAGGATATAATACAACCAGCGGCACGGTGGGCGTAGGCAGAGCTTCAACAAGCGCAGTTGTGTTATCATCTCTTTTAATTCTTTTGGTTGATATGATTCTTGTTAAAGTTACGGTTTGGTTATGGACGTAGTAGTTGAAGTAGAAAATGTTTCAAAAGCTTTCGACTCTAACGTTGTGCTCGAAGATCTATCGCTAAAAATTGAAGAGGGTGAAAATGTCACTATCTTCGGGCGCAGCGGCACCGGAAAAAGTGTTTTATTAAAGTGTATTGTCGGTCTGCTTGAACCGGACATAGGCGATATTAAATTTTATGGGCATTCAGTTCTAAATAAACCAATAAATGAATTAAACGAGATGCGTAAGGAAATAGGCTTTTTATTTCAGAGCGCTGCATTATATGATTCTATGACGGTGCGTGAAAATTTAGAATTCCCTCTAAGGCGTATTTTTAATTTTTCGGATGAAGAGATTAATCAAAAAGTTGTAACCGTACTCGAACAGGTTGGTTTAGAAAAAGCAATTGACGAAATGCCGGCGTCGCTTTCCGGCGGTATGAAAAAAAGAATCGGGCTTGCGCGAACAATTATTACTAAGCCTAAACTTATCTTGTATGATGAACCGACCACCGGGCTTGACCCGATAACAACAAAAGAAATAAGTCTACTGATAACTACTCTTCAAAAAGAATTAAAGACTACTTCTATTGTAGTTACGCACGATATCTTATGCGCAAGAATTGTGTCAGACCGTGCCGTAGTATTAAAAGACGGCAAACTGAGGTTTGAAGGCGAGATTGAAAATTTGCTTAAAAGTGATGATATATTTCTGCGCAATTTTTTCAGCGATCAGATAATTGAAGAAAACCGGAGTAATAATGGCTAAAAAAACATCAACAGTTAAACTTGGAATTTTTATTTTTTTAGGGCTCTTAATTTTAGCAATCTCAATTTTTTTAATTGGCGATAAAGATGCCCTATTCAGTACAACGTTTGAAATTAAAACTTACTTCAAAGATATTCAGGGACTTCGTTCCGGGGCATCAGTGCGCCTGAGTGGTATCGATGTCGGTACTGTTAGCAGCGTCGAAATTATCGGCACAGATAGCACAGGCAGTGTGGAAGTTACATTGAAACTTGTTGAAGATGTTAAGAAGTTTATTAAAGCGGACACCAAGGCAACAATTGAAACCGAAGGTTTAGTTGGCAATAAAGTAGTTATGCTTAAAATAGGTTCTGCAAATGCGGAACCAATTAAAAGCGGCGGTACTATACAGGCAAAAGATCCGCTAAGTTTTTCCGACATCATTGAAGAAACACAGGGCGTAATGCAGTATACAAAGATGATGACTAAAGACCTTGCGGAAATTGTAGGCCGTGTAAATCGCGGTGAGGGAAGCATTGGAAAGCTACTTGTTGATGAAGAACTTTACAAAAATGCTAATCAATTAACAAGAAGCGCCGATGTAAGTCTTCAAGCAATTACAACTGAATTCAAAGATCTGTCAGATATATTTAACAAACTTGGCGCGGGTGTTGGAGATGTAGTTAATAATGTTGACCATGTGGTACTCCAAATTGATTCCATCGTAACCGACATTAATAAGGGGAAAGGACTGCTTGGTGCGATGATTAATGAAGGTACCGGCATAGATACTGTCGTAAACCGATCTCTTCAAAACATTTTATCAATTACAGAAGAATCAAAACTTGCAGCATCGCGGCTTGCTGAAAATATGGAAGCGTTGAAACACAATTGGCTTTTCAAAAATTACTTTGAACAGCGCGGTTACTGGGACACGATAGAATATGAAAACCGCCTTGATGCCAAGATTGAGGAACTGGAAAATAAAATTAAAGAACTTGATGATAGAATGGCAAAACTAAAATCGCTTCAAACATCGAGTAAATAAAAAGTATATGAGTCCACTCTAAAAAGGTCATCCTTCTTAAAACGGGACTCCAAAAATCTGTGTAATTCAAATGGATTCCTCCGTTAGTTAACGGATGGGAATGACAAATAATCAATATTTGCTTTTTAGAGTGAACTCATATATGAATCTATTCTAAAAAAATTGTCGCTGTCATTACAAGTAGTCCGTTAGTTAATCCCGCACGAGGGAAAGCGATCTGTTGATTTTGTGCCAAAGTTGATTTTGTTCCAAAATAGAAAAATCGCTTCACTTCCGTTCGCAATTACAAATATAAGTGATACCTTTTTAGAATGGACTCTTAGATAATTCACACTTATCAAAGATAACCGGGAAATTGTAATTTCAGTTACTTCAAATAACCAAGTACAATTTTATCTTGATCATAAACATCGTCCCGAATGTTCAAATATCCTCTATTATCCACCCATGCTGTGTAGTAATCTACGAAAAGATGAATTTTTTTATTAAGCTTTACTTCTGTGGTTTTTCCGTAACTCGAATTTCGCCTAAGCTCGTTTCTTTTTTTTCTAAATTCTTCTACAACTGAATTGTTGTTTATCTTATTCCCTACTTCAAGTTTTAAATAATCAATATTCCATTTTGAATTGTTATTAAGAATATATTCGGCGAGCTGCAGCGGCTTCTCTACTCTAATGCAACCGTGACTGACCGCCCTGTTTTGATAACCGAAAGGCGCGCGGGTTGGCGTATCGTGAAGATAAATTCCAAATGGATTAGCAAACATAAATTTAATTTTTCCCAAAGCATTGCCAGCGCCCGGATCCTGAACAATTGTATAAGGTATATTAGCTTTTAATAAATCATGAGAATTAACCTCCAATGGGTCTATCTCTTTGCCACTTTTATAAACTTTAAAGTTCGTGCTTTGCAGGTACGTCGAATCTTTTCTAATCTTTGCTGATATTTCTTCGCGCATGATGCTCACCGGTACTGTCCATGTGGGATTCAGAACCAAATAAGAAATCTCGCCATACATAGTTGGTGTTTCCCAATCGTCCGGTTTATTTTGCCAGCGTCTTGTTCTTTTATATAATAAATATTGTTTTTCAAAACCGGCGTACCGTTTTCTACCCGTGCAGACAGTAATATCAAATTTCTCTTTTCCGTTTTCTATTAAATACAATCTGAAATCTGGAATATTAACAAGTATATAACTTGCTGTGTCGGAATAATCTATCCATCTAAATCTTTCGAGACTAACCTTTATTTTATCTATATATTCATCAGGTGTGATATTAAGTTTTTCAATTGTGTTTTTGCTTATTACCCCGTCTTCCACTAAACCGTATACTTTCTGAAACTTTTTTATTGTATTCAGCATCAGAGAATCATAAATGGCAGAATTGTTAATTCTTATTTTAGAAGTATCGATAAATCCGAGAGTAATAAGCCGCTCATTAATTTGAGTTAAAGATGAATCCGAATCTCCCAATATGATTTTTTTCGAAGGAACGGGAATTTTGTGCCACTTGAAATTTGCCAAAGGTTTTAAGCGCCGAAGCGCTCCCTGCAGTAGTTTATATTTTTTACTTTTCGGTTGAATTTCATTAAGATATTTAAATAAATTTTCTTTCTTCAGCGGTTCAAATAAATCTTTATTGGATGAGTCGGGAACAGGTAAATTATAACGGTCATATAATATTGCTTTTGGATTAACCACTCCATATTTAATATGATTTGCATATCTCAATACTGCATCGCAAACAAGAAGCTCGGCGTTGGCAAGATTTTTATATTGTCCATGATGCTTTATACTGTCCCCTATCGAAAGAGAAAACTCCGTTTTAATTTGATTATAATGATACCAGTTAATATTCAACCCATGTTCGTCAGCTTTACCAATAAAATTCAAAAGTGAATCAATAAAATGTTGTTCTTCAAAACTCTTAATAAAAAGAGGTTTATAGTTTCTTGCGGCATAAAAACTTTTCAGTGTGTCTTTATAAAATAAGCCGAGAAGGTCTAAGTTTTTTGATTCATCGGTGAATATATTACTGCGGATCTGCTTCTGATATTCGGATAAAGTGAAGTTTAACTTTTTATTTAACCAACCGGCGTTTTGTGTATTTTCACTGCACGCAGAAAGGATAACAAGTAACAGCGCTAATACTAAGAAATATATTTTTTGGATCCTTATGATAAAACTTCTCCTTATATGTTGGACTTTGTTTAATAACCCATAAAATTAACGTATTAAAAATAGTGAATTTATAATTGGAATTTTATAATTGTAATCCCCGGTTGTCAAGCCTATTAACTTCGGTTTGAAGCATAATTAATTATGCAATTGATATTCAGCTTTTACGGCAGGTTTCCGGGCATGACAAAATCGCTCGCCTTTCACAAAATCTCTATCTTAAGATTTTAGATCAAATCTATTAATCAAAAACAAATAAGCGCTTAAAATTAATGCTGATATTATTTGGAAATAATAAGGTGTTGAAAATAATTTGTCATCAAGCAAAGCATAGTTTATAAAAACAAATTTGAGTAAATAATAAATTGCTTTACTTACAATTATGCTCAGTAAAAGTGACAAAAAAACATTCTTCATTCTATCTTTCAATAAGAAAAATAAACCCAGGTTCATTAACAGTTCTGCGCTAAGTAAAAAAGATTTTATAAGTTGAGGATGTGATGAAATAAAAAATGAAAACAAGGGGAGTGTTAATGCGATTATAAACGTATTTCTTTTTGAAGAATGAATGAGCGCCACAACTAATGCGATGCGCATCGGGTCAAGATAATAAATTGGAAATGCTACTAAATGCGACATAGCAGGCAAGAAATAAATGAACGAAAAAAGACTCAGATCAATCAAATATGTTTTAATGTTTGCTTTTAAATCAATCAGGTTTAATGCGTGTTCCATTTCTCATCCATAATTAATATTTACCGAAATAAAAATACTTCAAATCTTTTTTTATTCAAAGAAATAAAATTATTATCTTTTTTTAGTGTGGATTTACTTATTTTTAAAAAGCCAAATTCAGAAATCGTTTTTACCAAGAGGTATTATGAGAAGAAGAGAATTTATTTCAAAAACAATTAAAGCAGGTTTAGTTACAGGCACAGCTCTTTCCGTCGGTAACTACTCTGAACTATTCCCTTCGCCTTCAAATTTATTTTCAAGCGATTTTGATTTAGCGGCTATAAAAGGTGGCGAACCAGATGCTATGTTTGATGAAGCAATCAAAGCATTTGGCGGAATAAGTAAGTTTGTAAAAAAAGGACAAACCGTTGTAATAAAGCCAAATATAGGGTGGGATGTTGAGCCTGAAAGAGGAGGAAATACAAATCCACTTCTTATTAACCGAATTATAAAACACTGTTTGAATGCCGGCGCAAAAGATGTTTATGTATTCGATCATACATGTGACAACTGGAATAAATGTTATTCAAATAGCGGAATTGAGCGCGCTGTAAAAGATGCAAAAGGCAAAATTGTTTCCGGAGCCAGCGAAAGTTATTATCAGGAAGTTACCATTAAGCAGGGGAAAAAACTCAAAAAAGCTAAAGTGCATGAGCTGATTCTTGAATCGGATGTTTTTATTAACGTACCAATTCTAAAACATCATTCATCGGCAGATGTGACAATTGGAATGAAAAACTTAATGGGCAACGTTTGGGATCGCAGATTTTGGCATGCTAACGATCTTCACCAGTGCATCGCAGATTTTGCCTCATTCCGCAAACCAGATCTAACTGTTGTGGATGCTTACTACGTGATGAAGAAGAATGGTCCTCGCGGTGTTTCTAAGGAAGATGTTTTGACAATGAAATCACAAATCATCTCTACGGATATTGTGGCGGCTGATGCTGCAGCAGCAAAGTTGTTTGGTGTCGATCCTTCTAAAATTGATCACATAAGAATTGCCAATGAAATGAAACTCGGCAGTATGAATTTAGACAAACTTTCAATTTACAGAAAAATTTTGTGACCGATTGAAACACTCTATACTTAGGAAAATACGGATCGCTGTTTCTATTTTTTTTCTTTTATTCACTTCGATCTTGTTTCTCGATATTGCAAATTTTCTCCCGCCAGATTTATTCGGTTATGTTACTCTCTTTCAGTTTATCCCGTCTGCTATAAAATTTGCTGTCTTGTTTATCCCCTCTTCCATTGGATTTATAATAATTCTAATACTCACTTTGTTTTTTGGCAGAGTTTATTGCTCGAGTATTTGTCCATTGGGAACAGTACAGGATATTGCCTCGCACATAGCAAATAAAAAGAAACGAAAGAAAAAATTTCTTTACTCCAAAGAATACTTTTGGCTGAGGTATATAATTCTTGTTGTAACAATTTTATCGCTTTTTAGCGGGCAATTGTTATTAATCATTCTGCTCGATCCTTATAGTAACTTTGGAAGAATATTAGCACAATTATTCAACCCGTTTATAAACATACTTAATAACTTTTTTGCATTCACTTTAGAGAAACTTAATATTTATTCCTTGTATCCGATTGAGATTAAATCAGGCTATTTTATTGCAGCTTTGTTCCCTTTCCTTTTTTTAGCTTTCATACTTTTTCTTTCTTATAAAAGAGGAAGATTGTACTGTAACACAGTTTGCCCATTGGGTACTTTACTTGGCATAATTTCAAAGTTTACAATATTTAAATTGAAGATTGATAAAACTACATGCGAAGGATGCGGAGTTTGTTCCAAGGTTTGCAAATCGGAATGTATCGAATTAAAATCAAAGAAGATTGATTTTAGCAGATGTGTTGCATGTTATAACTGTTTGGATGTTTGCCCGAGTGATGCTATCAATTATCAATTTATTTCTTCCGGAATCGTCAAACAAAGTAGTGATAAATCCAGAAGAGATTTTTTATCAAAAACTTCTTTATTCATTATAGGGCTTACTACAAACGCACTTTCCCAGATCAAAATAATTCCGCAAAAGGAAAGTAAAGTAGCTGTTAAAAAGAATTCGGTTTCATCGCCACCGGGATCAAAATCGATAGACCACTTTACATCAAACTGTACTGCTTGCCAACTATGCATTACAGCTTGCCCAACGCGAGTATTACAACCATCGTTTACAGAATATGGAATATTCAACATCTTCCAACCATTTATGGATTACAAAACTAACTATTGTAACTACGATTGCACTGCATGCAGTCAGGTTTGTCCGACGGCGGCAATACTTCCTTTAACTGCAAAATACAAAAAGAATATTCAAATTGGTAAAGCAAAATTTATTGAGGATAATTGCATTGTAAAAACGGAGAACACTGCTTGCGGAGCGTGCTCTGAACATTGCCCGACAAAAGCGGTATTGATGGTTGACTATAAAGGCAATTTGAAAATTCCAGAAATAACAAATAAATATTGCGTGGGCTGCGGAGCTTGTGAGTTTGCTTGCCCCACAAAACCATACAAAGCCATTTACGTTGACGGAAATTTAGAGCATCAAACCGCCGAAAAAAAGCCGGTTGAAAAACTTGATCAAAAAATTGATTACAAAGAAGAGTTTCCGTTTTAACTTTTATTGATGAATAGAACTGAGTCTTGTTTAAAAAAGTTCTATTGAATAATGTCGTTGCGAGCGGAGCGAAGCAATCTGCCGAATTTAGCGTAAAAACAAAAGATTGCTTCGTCACTCCGTTCCTCGCAATGACGTGAAATACCTTTTTAGAGTAGACTCAGAACTTCTTTTTTGTTGTTTTATTAATTAACAATTCACCTTACGCAATATGATATTTAAATTTTGTCGGGGCTGTCCTAAAAGTTAAAAAGTCATTGCGAACGAGTCTTCGAGTGAAGCAATCTTTTGTTTTTAATTCAAAATTGAGATCACTCAACCGTCAGCCGCCAATCTGCGTAAGGTGACTTAACAAGTTTGATTACACTTTTGAGAAACTCTCCTAAATAAAGCCGCTTAACATTACCCGTTGATTCAGAACTTTGTCGCGGTTTCTAAGCTCGCCATTCACTCTCATTTTTGCGAATTGACTCCAATACACAAATTTCATCGAGACAAATTTTTTGGCGTGAAAAATAAATTTGGCGGAAAGTTGAATTTTTCAAATTTTTGTTGTAATTAAAAACGCAAATATTTAACATTTAGCAAATGTTATATTTTAGTAACTGTTTAAGCGACACAAGAAAACTTTAGCACAAAAAATTCAGCATAAAGGCAACCATTATGATTTCTATAATTGCAGGGTTTGCTGCCGGGTCTATTCATGTTTTTGCCGGTCCGGATCATTTGGCGGCGGTTTCTCCATTGGCAATTCAGCATAATAGATCAGCAAGCAGATTAGGCTTGCAGTGGGGACTTGGACATACAAGCGGCGTAATCCTGCTTGGCGGAATCGCTCTCATCTTCCGCGAAATGTTTTCGCTTAATGCCATTTCCGGTTATAGCGAAAAAATGGTTGGTGTGATTTTAATTTTCATCGGGCTGTGGGGAATTAAAAAAGCCGCCACAAAAATAATTCACGCCCATACTCACGATCACAACAATATTGAACACACGCATTTTCATTTCCATTCAAAAGTTCATAACGAAGAAACACAAAAATCACACAATCATTTTCACGCGGCATTCGGCGTAGGCATTATGCACGGGCTTGCGGGCACTTCGCATATTTTCGGAATTTTGCCGGCGCTTGCTTTTAATTCGCAAACCGATGCGGCGCTCTATCTTCTATTTTTCGGAATCGGAACAATTTTCTCGATGGTGCTTTTTTCATCCTTCCTCGGATTTCTTTCTCAAAAGATCGAACTGCGCGGAACAGAAATTTATAAGAAGATGCTCATCGGTTTCAGCAGCGTGTCGTTGGTTATTGGTGTTTATTGGATTTTCACTTAACACGAAATTAAAAGATGCACGAACTTTCAATTGCTCAAGAAATAATTTCAATTGCCGAACAATATTTTTCTTCGGATGAGAAAGAACGGGTAAAATCAATTAAAGTGAAGATCGGAAAGCTGCAAAACGTTTTGCCCGATTCGCTTGAGTTTTGTTTCAATGCGTTAATTCAAAACAGCAAAATGGAAAAAGCGAAAATGGTGATTGAGCATATCCCCATAAAACTTGAGTGCAAAAGCTGCGGCGATGTTTCAGAGCAAGAAGGTTTTTTGTTTGTCTGTATCAAATGCGGAAGCAGCAAAATCACAGTTGTTTCCGGCAACGAACTTACCGTTTCAGAAATTGAATTTGAAGATTCTCCAACTAATCAAGAGGTGTTGCCGTGACGTTAATTACCGTTGAAAGAAAAGTACTTGAAAAGAATGATGTCATTGCAAATGATATTCGTTTAAAATTAAAAGCGCACAAAATATTTTCGTTTAATCTTTTAAGCTCGCCCGGCTCCGGCAAAACAAGTCTTGTTGAACGAACGATCGCTCATCTAAAAGATAAAATACGAATTGGAGTAATTGAAGGCGATGTGCAAACTGATCTTGACGCACAACGCATAGATTTACTCGGCGTTCCTGTTGCGCAGATTGTTACCAACGGCGGCTGTCATCTGGATGCCGGCTTGGTGCGCGATGCTTTATCAAAAGTTGATTACGCAAATCTTGAGATATTAATAATTGAAAATGTTGGCAATCTAGTTTGTCCTGCAGGATTTGATTTAGGCGAAGACACAAAAGTTGTTTTACTCAGCACAACCGAAGGAGATGACAAACCCCTGAAATACCCTGCAATGTTCAGAAACGCATCGGTTCTAATAATTAATAAAATTGATTTACTGCCGTACGTAAATTGTTCCGTGAAAAAAATTAAAGAGAATGCGCTGGCGATAAATCCCGATTTGAAAATATTTGAAACATCATGCACCAGCGATGCCGGTATTTCCGGTTGGTGTGATTGGATTTTAGCACAGGCGAATCAATAATGGTTCAACGGGTTTCCATCGTAATTCGCGGAGCGGTTCAAGGCGTTGGCTTCCGCCCCTTTATTTACTGGCTCGCAGCAGAGCTTAGTTTAAAAGGATTTGTTTTAAATTCTCCTTCCGGTGTTTTTATTGAAGCGGAAAATGAAAAAGATATTTTAAATGATTTTCTTTTACGAATTGAAAAAGAGAAACCTGTTCACGCAATAATTCAGAGTGTGGAATTCTCTTTTCTTGATACAGTCGGTTACACACAATTTGAAATTCGTGAAAGTGAAAGTAACGGAAAAGCTTCCGCCTTCATTCTTCCCGACATAGCCGTGTGCGATGATTGTTTAAATGAAATGTTTGATCCAAACGATAGAAGATATTTGTATCCGTTTATCAACTGTACAAACTGCGGTCCACGATTTTCAATTATTGAATCGCTGCCTTACGACCGCCCGAATACTTCAATGAAATTATTTGAAATGTGCGATGACTGCAAAAGGGAATATCACAATCCGCTTGATAGAAGATTTCATGCACAACCGATTGCATGCCCGAATTGCGGTCCTCATGTTGAATTTTTATCTCCTTCCGGTGAAGTTCTTTCAAAATATAGCAACGCAATTTTGCAGACAGCAGAGAAAATTCTTCAAGGGAAAATTATTGCACTTAAAGGTTTGGGCGGTTATCAATTAGTCTGTAAAGCGGATGACGAAAATGTAATTTCATTATTGCGTAAAAGGAAAAATCGTGAAGGGAAACCGTTTGCCTTAATGTTTCCCAATTTAAAAAGCATAAAAGAAGTTTGTGAAGTTTTTCCTTTTGAAGAACGATTGCTTATATCACCCGAAGCGCCGATTGTTTTGTTAAAAAGAAAATCAAACGCAAAACAAAAACTTGTACACGATTCAATTGCGCCGGGCAATCCAAAGCTTGGTGTGATGCTTCCATATACTCCGCTTCATCATCTTTTGATGAAAGCGCTGCAAATACCAATCATCGCAACAAGCGGGAACCTTTCCGAAGAACCAATGTGCATTACTGAAGATGAAGCATTTCAAAGATTAAAAAATATTGCCGATTATTTTCTCATTCACAACCGTCCAATTGTGCGGCATGTTGACGATTCAATTGTTCGTGTAATAATGGAACGTGAAATGGTCATGCGGCGTGCGCGTGGATATGCGCCGCTTCCGATCGAGTTGAATTGTGAAATGGAAAACGAAACCTATTTGTCAGTTGGCGGACATTTGAAAAATACCATCGCGTTATCTTCCGGCAAAAATGTTTTTGTAAGTCAGCACATCGGCGATTTATCAACGCAAGAAGCATTTTCCGCCTTTCAAAATGTGGTAACTGATTTTCAAAATCTTTATGAAGCGAAAGATGTTTATGTTGTTGCTGATCTTCACCCGGATTATCTTTCAACAAAATATGCAAAAAATAATTTTGAGAATGTCACTTTCGTCCAGCACCATCAAGCGCATGTTGCCTCGTGTTATGCTGAAAATAAACTTGAAGGGAGTGCGCTCGGTATTTCGTGGGACGGAACAGGCTACGGTTTAGACGGAACAATTTGGGGCGGAGAATTTTTTCACTTTGATGGTACCTCGTTTCAACATTTTGCACAATTTAGAAAATTTTCTTTACCCGGAGGCGATCTTGCTGTAAAAGAACCGAAACGCTCGGCAGTTGGTTTGCTCTTCGAAATTTTCGGGATAAAATTATTTGAAGAAAAAATTGAATTCATAAATAATTTTTCAGAACATGAAAAGAAAATTCTTTTACAGATGTTGAAGAATAAAATCAATACACCGCTTACTTCAAGTGTCGGGAGGTTATTTGATGCGGTTGCATTTCTCACCGGAATAAAACAAACTGCAACGTATGAAGGTGAGGCTGCAATGATGCTTGAGTTTGCCGCTGCTCTGAATATTTCCGATTGTTATCCTTTTGATATTCTTCCCGGTGAAATTCTGATTATTGATTGGCAAAAAATGATTGAAACAATTTTAAATGAGATGAAGAATAAAACTTCATCTAAAATAATATCAGCCAAATTTCATAACACATTAGTAGAAATAATTTGTTCGGTGGCGGAGAAATTGCACGAAGATAAAATTGTTCTTAGCGGCGGAGTTTTTCAAAATGCTTATTTACTCGAGCATACAGTCCGAGGGCTTCGCACAAAGGGATTTAAACCTTATTGGCATCAAAGAATTCCTACGAACGACGGAGGAATTAGTCTTGGACAAATAGCGTTTGCGGTAAAACAGAATAAATTTGATCTGTCACTAAGTTTGTCCAAGGAATCTATTGAATAAAGTTGAATAACGAATAATGAACAAGGAACACAGAATAATGAAGTTAGATATTTTTTTTGCTTCAATTCAACATTCATTATTTCCGTTGGCTAACGGATTCGGTGTTCGATATTTTTTTCACACACTTAGTGATGGAATGAAAGAATTAAAGATAGAGTAGTAAATTTATTGTGGAGAAAAATTATGTGTCTTTCAATTCCTGGTAAAGTAATTTCGATTGATGAGAGCAATCCCGATTTAAAAATGGGAAAAGTAAGTTTCAGTGGAGTAACAAAAGAGATTTGCTTGCAATGGCTCCCCGATGTACAGGTTGGCGAGTACGTCCTTGCTCATGTTGGTTTTGCGCTTAGCAAAATAGATGAAAAAGATGCGGAAGAAACATTAACCGTTTTAAAAGAAATGGGAGATTTGGAATAAACAATATGAAATATCTTGATGAATTTAGAAATGCAACATTAACAAAAAATCTTTCTGAAAATATTAAAGAAATTGTTACGCAGCATTGGACGATAATGGAAATCTGCGGCGGTCAGACACATTCAATTTTAAAATATGGGATTGAAGAAATGCTCCCCGATGAAATTTCATTAGTACACGGACCCGGCTGCCCTGTTTGCGTTACGCCGCTCGAAATGATTGACAAAGCAGTTTCAATTGCCTCGCGCGAGAATGTTATTTTTACTTCGTTCGGCGATATGGTGCGCGTGCCCGGTTCTCAATATGATTTGCTCGCGGTAAAAGCAAACGGTTACGATGTACGAATGGTTTATTCCCCGCTTGATGCAGTTTCGTTGGCAGAGAAAAACAAAGAGAAGCAAGTTGTATTTTTTGCAGTCGGATTTGAAACCACCGCTCCGGCAAATGCAATGGCGGTTGTTGAAGCAAAACGGCGCGGATTAAAAAACTTTTCTATTCTCTGTTCGCACGTGTTGGTTCCACCCGCGATTGAAGCGCTTCTCTCAAATCCGCACACTAAAATACAAGCGTTTTTGGCGGCGGGACATGTCTGCACCGTGATGGGTTATGAAGAATATATTCCTCTTTCTGAGCGATTTAAAATTCCAATCGTTATTACCGGATTCGAGCCAGTTGATATTTTGCTGGGCATTTATTCCGCCATTAAACAACTTGAAGAGAAAAAATATGAAGTAAAAAATCAATACAGCCGTGTTGTTTTAAAGGAAGGAAATCTTCAAGCAAGAAAATTACTTTCAACCGTTTTTGATATTGTTGATAGAGCGTGGCGCGGGATCGGGGTAATTCCTAAAAGCGGTTTTAAATTGAAAAATAAATTCTCCGGATTCGATGCGGAAAAGATTTTTAACGTTGCATCCATTTCAACGAAAGAATCTTCTTTGTGCATTGCGGGAGAAGTTTTGCAAGGATTAAAAAAGCCGTATGAGTGCAGCGCATTCAGAAAAAGCTGCACGCCGGAACATCCGCTCGGCGCGCCGATGGTTTCTTCCGAAGGGGCTTGCGCGGCATATTTTCATTATAAGAAAATGCAGCCCACGACTTAAGTTATGGTCTGCTTGATAAAGTTAAAAAAATAAGAACTGTTTTAATGGTTAAAAATCATTACCGGTAAAAAACATTATGAATGATGAACAAAATCTAAATTTTAATCTCAATTGTCCGATGCCTATTTCGGACTATGAAAAAGTTTTGCTCGCGCACGGCGGCGGCGGGACTCTTTCGCATCAGTTAATTCAAAAAATGTTTTTCAGCCAGTTTCATAATCCGTTGTTAAATCAAGAACACGACGGAGCAATTTTTGAAATCAGCGGAACATGTTTGGCGTTTTCTACCGATTCGTACGTTGTGCAGCCGATATTTTTCCCCGGCGGAAACATCGGAGAGCTTGCAGTGAACGGAACGGTGAACGACCTTTCCATGTGCGGCGCAAAACCACTTTACATTTCCTGCGGATTCATAATTGAAGAAGGTTTCCCGATGAATGACTTGTGGAAAGTTGTTCGCGCAATGAAAAACGCTGCTGAAAAAGCAAATGTGCAAATTGTTACCGGCGATACTAAAGTTGTTGATAAAGGGAAAGGCGATAAAATTTTTATTAACACTTCCGGTATCGGCGTTATTCATAATGATGTTTCTATTTCGCCCGCAAACTGCAAAGCGGGCGATGCAATAATTGTTAATGGAAATATTGCCGATCACGGAATTGCAATTATGTCTGCACGTGAAAATTTATCTTTCGAGACTTCAATCAAAAGTGATTGCGCACCGTTGAATTCATTAGTTGAAAATATGCTCGCGGTTTCAAAAAATATTCACGTTCTCCGTGATCCAACGCGCGGCGGCGTTGCAAGTGCGTTGAATGAGATTGCGCAAAAAGCTAATGTTGGAATTCTTATTGATGAAGACAAAATTCCAATCCGCGAAGAAGTGAAAGCCGCTTGCGAACTTCTCGGATTTGATCCGCTCTATATCGCCAACGAAGGAAAACTGCTTGCCTTTGTTGCGGAAGAAGACGCTGAAAAAGTTTTGGATGAAATGAAAAAACATCTTTACGGAAAAGATTCTACCATCATCGGAAAAGTTACCGCTGAAAATTTAAAAACTGTGATTATGAAAACATCAATCGGAAGCAAACGCATTGTTGATATGCTTTCCGGCGAACAATTACCAAGGATTTGTTAACCAGGATGCAAGCAAAACCATTAACCATCATAACTCAAAACGAAAAAATGCGGAACATCTTTTCCGGCATTGATCATATTGTCGCTTCGGACAGTTCTATTTTACTCATCGGAGAAACGGGAGTAGGGAAAGAATTATTTGCGGAATACATTCACCGCACAAGTCCGCGCCAAATGCAGCCGTTTATAAAAGTCGGTTTGTCTGCATTACCCGCCGAGCTGCTTGAAAGCGAATTGTTCGGACACGAAAAAGGAGCTTTTACAAGCGCGGGCAATGAGAAGAAAGGTTTGTTTGAACTTGCCGACGGCGGAAGTATTTTTTTAGATGACATTGATGATTTCCCTTATCAGTTACAGTCCAAACTGTTGCGCGTTTTAGAGTCGAGGGAATTAATGCGGATTGGCGGACAGGTTTCAATTCCTATAAACGTCCGTTTAATTACCGCATCAAAAAATAATTTGCATGATTTAGTTGAAAAAGGAATTTTCCGCGCAGACCTTTACTACCGCATCAATGTTGTGCCGGTTGATATTCCGCCGCTGCGTGATAGAAGTGAAGACATTCCGCTTTTAGCTGAATATTATTTAAAGAAATTTGCACCGGAAAAAGAAATCAAAATTGAAAAAGAAGCTTTACGCAAACTTATCCTTTACCAATGGCCCGGTAACGTACGAGAATTACGGAATGTTGTGCAAAGAATTTCTCTTTTTGCTTCAAATGAAATAAAAGTTGAAGACCTTCCAAGTGAGATACGGAATGACCACCCGATGCAATCGCTCACGAAAGCTTGTCACCGCTGTTTAACCAACGAAGAAATGACGTTTGAAGAAGTCGTTGCCTGCCTTGAAAAAAATCTGATTCAGCAGAGTCTTAAAGAAACTAACGGAAACAAAACACAAGCCGCAAAACTTTTAAAGATGAACTTTTCAACGTTTAGGGATAAACTGAAGAAGTATTTGATGGAATAGTAAAACTCGTTTTAGAAATGAAAATGTGGTTGCAAGTGTTTGTTTGATACCTTTTACCATCTGAGGCAGTATGTTCCTAAACGTAACTAACTGAATTTTCGTTTAGCTCTCCGGTTTCAAAAATATTTTTGAGATGTTTTGTTACGGCTGGTCTCTGCACTCCAAAGAGTTCGGCTATTTTTTGTTGTGTAAGCCATATAGTTTCATTTTGCAAATAGATTTCTACCTTTACTTTGCCATTGGGTGTGGTGTAAAGCAAAATTTCGTTGAACCCTTCTTTTGCCGGTATTTGTTTTTTAGCCATTATTTTATTTTTCCCTTCAATAGTTCCAATTTCTTCACTAGTTTTCTACACGGCTTCTATTTAATTTCCACCTCCACTACCTGACTTGTATCAATGCCGAGTATGTCAACCACCTTCACCATTATTTTGTATTTCCCTTTTTCAGCGTATTCGTGTTTAGTGCTGGTTAATTCAATGTCGTTATTCTTTTTTGTTCTGAAACTTTGCCATTCGTTTTCAAAAATGAAATTGCCTGTTTTTACCTGCTTTGCATTTCCGTTACTGCCAATTAAAATCACTTCGGGTTTATCTTCATAGTTGAAATCTATTGCCCAGTAGTCAATCCAGTCAGTCCAATTTTTTGTGAGGACTTCACGAGTCATTTTGTTGTTTTTCTCTTTAGTAATTTTTACTATTTGTCCGTTCTCAATGCCAATACTGCTGCTACCCTTTTTCAGTTTGTCCTCTAATACTTCTATATCGTCTTGTGTATAGTAAGTGGCAAAGTTGGTGAGTTGAATTTTCACTTCTTTCCCTTTAACGATGGACTTTGCCTGAAGGTAAGCCACATCAAAAAACTTGACTTGTTTTTTGTCAACTGCCCGCTTGTCAAAAATGTCTTGCGGTATGTAGCGCAAGCGAATGTCAACTCCTTTCTCCCGGAGTTCTTCTTTGATGTAGCTCTTGTCTCCTGTTAAACTCATTTCAAACTCAAAGCCCAACACATCAACTTGTGTGATGAGATTATTTTTGCACTCTTCAAAAATTTCGTCAATCAAAGTTTTGGTAACAGGATAACTTAACGGACCAACATGAACAAAGCGGCCTGCTTTTTTTCCATGCAGCATTTTGTAACCGGTGGTGCGTGTAGCATTGTAACCGTCAAGAATGAGAGCAATGTATTTTTCTTGTTTTTGCTCAAACAATTTTTCCTGTTCTTTCTTGGGCAATCCCGCGGGGATGCCGAAGAAATGTTGTCTTTCGTATTTGCCAAGATTTAAAACTTCAAAAGCATGATAGGATTTGTTTTCTTTTTTTAATTCACGCTGCACTTGTATCAATCTCTTTCTTGTTGTGTGAATGGAAAATCTTCCAATGTCTGTTGTTATCCATTTGCGTTTTAATTTTTCTGCAACTGTAGCTGTTGTTCCGCTACCGCAAAAGAAATCTGCAATTAAATCTCCTTCGTTGCTGCTTGCATTGATGATTCTTTCTAAAAGTGCTTCAGGTTTTTGGGTGGGGTAATCTGTTTTATCAGCACCGATTCCTAACCAAATATTTTGAAGTTCAACACCAAACAATTCTTTTAAATATTGTTTAATATTTGGCATCCCATTTTTTGACCAAACAATTCTTCCTGAACTATCAAGTTCTTCAAGAGACTTTATTGTATCTCCTTGTGCATCAGGAGTAATTTCTTTTAATACATAACCAGGAATTGCCCAATGACGACCTTTCCCAATTTTACCAGGGTCTATTCCTTTCCAAGTCATTCCACTTAATCCTTTTGCTTTGCCTGGTGCTGTAAGTGGGCTTTCTCTATACTGACCTTTCTCATCATTACCCCGGAACATTGTATTAATATACTCATCGTCATATTCAGTATATAATTGATTCCAGATTACTTCATTACTTTTTGTAAAAAACAAAATACTATCACTTACATTATTGTAGAAATTACTTCCTGAACGGGCAGTTGTTCTTTTCCAAATAATTTCGGATTGAAAATATGTTTCACCAAAAATATCATTCAAAATAATTTTTAAATAACTGACCATTCTCCAATCGCAGTGCACATAAATACTTCCATCATCAGCAAGCAATGAGTGCATCAACTTTAATCTTTCATACATCATTGTCAAGTAAGAAGAAATTCCTTTTCCCCATGTATCACGGTAAGCAATTTCTTCAATCACACTTGGCTTCTTGGTTACTTCATCATCACCGCCATTCAATAGTATCTGGTAACTAAAATCAGCGCCAACGGCAAAAGGCGGGTCAATGTAAATAAGTTTGATGCCTCCTTGCTTTTCAATCTGCTCTCTTAAAGGTCCGTTAGCAAGCGATGAAAGAATAAGTTTGTTATCACCCCAAATAAGTTTATTAGTCCAACCCTTGTCCTGTCTGCCTTTTGCATCAACAGAAAAAATATCGGTTTGCTCTGCAAGTTCCATTCGCGGTTCATCAATATGTTCAATGGAATGAAAAGGTAAAACCGAATTGGTAACTTCTTCTTTTCTTCCATTCCAAAAAAGAAAAACATCTTCATCATCTGCAAAGAGTTTGTAGATATATTCTTTGGGCAATGGCTGCCCTTCCTGAATATGGCGGAGAATAATTTGTTTTTCGTTGTCTGATAAATTCATGGTTTATTTCGCTTTTTATTTTTTTTGATGCTGTAATTATCCTTTGCAATACCGTGTTTACATTTTTCAGCCCATTAATTTTTTAAGCGTAGCGGCATCGGGCAAGGCATTTTTAAATTGCCTTGGTAATTGGCTGCTGGTTTTGTAAGTAGCTACACCCATGGGTTTGTTCATATCCCTGAAAGAAAACTCGACCGTTTTATTCTTTTTTTCTTTGCAAAGGATGATACCGATAGCCGGCAGTTCGTGTGGTTGTTTGATGTACTCATCTAAAACCGAAAGATAGAAATTCATTTTGCCTGCATACTCGGGTTTAAATTTTCCTTTTTTCAAATCGAAAGCTACAAGGCATTGCAGTTTGCGGTTGAAGAACAAGAGGTCGGTAAAATATTCTTCGTCATCCACTAGCATACGGTATTGATTGGAGATAAAAGCAAAATCAGCGCCGAGCGACATCAGAAATTTTTTTATGTTCCGAACTATTTCATTTTCTATTAAGCGTTCATCTTCCTCACCCGGTTCTTCAATATTTATAAAATCAAGAAGATATTCATCTTTAAAACTTTGCAGTGCCTTTGCTCTTAAATTTTCGTTAGTAATTGCAGTTGAAAAATTATTCGGCAGCGTACCTATTTTTCTGAATAATTTATTTTTCAGGTGGTGTTTTAAAGTGGCAACCGACCAAAATTCTGTTGCAGTCTTGAGAATATAAAATTGTCGTTCTTCAAGGGTTTTGGTTTTTACAAGCAACTCATAATGATGACTGAAACTTACTGAAGAAAAATATTGGATGAATTGGTCCGACAGTGTCGGACTAATTGGATTTTGTATTTGGTCTGTCACTGATGGACTAATTTGGTCAATCGGCAACTGACTAATTGCAAGTTTGTTTGTACGCATGTTCTTTCTTGTCTTTTTTTGTAATTGGTCCGACACTGTCGGACTAATTGCAAAAAAAGTATTCCATTCCTGATAAAACAATTTCATTCGTTTAATATTGGTTGCTGAAAATCCTTTTAAACCGGGCAGTTCTTTTTGTAAATCATTGGAGAGTTGTTCCAATATTTTGTCGCCCCATTTCCCTTGTTTTGTTTTTTCATCAATCAGTTTTCCTACATTAAAATATAATGCCAACAGTTCACGGTTTGCCAAAGCAGCAGCTTTATACCTGCTTGCAAGTATTGCAGATTTTAACTGTTTAATAGTTTCGGTGTAATCTTTTAATTTTATTTTCATATAAACTATTTTTTATCCTTCCCTTATTTTAACGTCTTTGCTTCTTTAATGGTAAACAGTTTTACCACTTGCTCAAAAGTTTTAATTGAATTGCGTTCTCTTTTCCATATATCTTCTTCAATGTAAAGCGGAGTGTATTTCAGTTCGTTTTGTTCTTTGTTCACATCGCTGCACCATGTAACAAGACGGTTTATTTTTTTTATGTCATTCAAATCTTCCCTGCCTTTTGTTTCAATTATGAAAATTTCTTTCTCGGTTTTCTTCACGATAAAATCCGGATGAAAGTCGTGAATGTTTCCGTCTGCACCCTGATATTCAATTTTGAAACCGAGAGCAAGGAAATTTTTTGCGAAAGAAATTATTTCAGCATCTTCCAGGAACCCAGCAACATCTAATTCAAAATCATTGTCGGCAATTACTTTATTGAAAACAGATTTTTTTGCTTTGATGAAACCCTGATTCTTCACAACAATCGGTCTTGCTTTGCGGAGCTGAATGAAGTGTTTTATCTGTGCAGTGCCTTTGTCTTTGAGAGTAAGTTTGTCAATAGCTTCTTTGAACGAAGTGAAAATTTTTTCTTTCACTTCGGGTTCTGAAAGGTTACGAATGGTTTGTGGATTATTGAGGTCAACAGATTTTCCGAATAATGTAGCGCAGATAAATTTTTCAACTTTCGGAAATAAAATGTTGAAGCCGCCAAACAAACCCGACTGCCGTAAAATACTTTTCGCAAAAAAGCCAACTACATTTCTGTAATCGGGAATGATGTCTTTGAAAATTGTTTTGTGTGCTTCGTTGCCATCAATATCTACAAACACTATTTCTTTCAACTGGTCTGCTGAATAGGATTTGAAAGTT
>Ga0210034_1001247_pt1 | contig 22880 bp, 21 predicted proteins | sample CryGeymeta201505_FD_185466 | JGI IMG/M metagenome (GOLD analysis project Ga0210034, IMG submission 185466) | Groundwater microbial communities from Crystal Geyser aquifers in Utah, USA - Crystal Geyser metaG 2015-05 (SPAdes) (version 2) | ecosystem: Environmental > Aquatic > Deep subsurface >... | reverse complement strand
CACGCTGCCAGGCTTGGCGAATGATGGCTGGGTCAATCATGAGCAGATTGTCGTATGCTCTTGTTTTAAGAGCTACCAGCCCATTCAGCACTATGGCTTGTTAACCCAGAACCCGACATTCCCAAGTGTCTTGCCTTCCGCGGTGAAATCCAGGTAGCCCTTGGCGAGGCTGTAGCTCAACAAGGCTGTGCCACCCTGGGCTTCAAAGTTGGGCGCATAGAAATACCATTTGCTTTGCGGGTTGTTCCATGCCCACAGGGAAGTCAAGTTGGGTGGCACCACACCCGTCGCTGGTGGTGAATCAGACAGCGACAGGTTAAAGGTGGCGGGCGTGATATTGTCAGCCGTGGCTACCAGGTTCCACCCTGTCTTCAATTGGGCTGCACCGAGCACGTAAGGCAGACCGGTCGTCGGCAGGATCAAACTCCCTGATATCTTGGCATTCACCCAAAAGCCCTCTCCGGGGTTGATTACCGTCAAGGCCGCGTACCCTTTGGAGCTTGCATAGCTTTGAAGACCCGTCGCATCCAGTGTCGGCGTGTAAAACTGCCAACTCTTCGCAGCGGCATCCCACTTCCAGGCTGTGGTGACCACGCGGGTATCGGCAAATACGGCATCCACTGTCAGCGGCTGATCAGTGGCATTGCCCAGCAGGTTCCAGCCGGTCAGTAGCCCAAACCCGTGACCCACAGTGATGGTTTGAGTGACCTGCAGGGCCGCTGAGTAGTTGGCATCGGCCGCCTGGTTGGCCGCCACCACACAATCACCGACAGCTATTGCCGTGACAGTGCTGCCAGCAACGCTGCAGATCGAACGGGTGGTCGAACTGAAAATGACAGCCTCACCCGACGCACCTCCGGTTGCCGTTAAAGTGCCCATCCCCCCCACCACAAGCGCGGGTGCCAAACCGAAGCTAATGCTTTGCGCACCTTTGCTTATCGCTATTGATTGTGTAGCCTGTGAGGCTGCCTGGTAGTCGGCACTGCCCCCTTGATTGGCCGCCACCACACAGGTACCAGCGGTCACCGCGTAGACCGTGCTGTCAGTCAATGTGCAAATATAGGGGGTTGTTGATGAGAACACTACGGCGTTGCCAGACGCACCGCCAGTGGCTGTCACAACACCAGTTCTGTCCACCACCAGCACGGGAGCCGTCCCAAAGCTGATGGTTTGCGCGGCTGGGCTGATGACGATGGTTTGTGTTGCTTGCGCTGCAGCGCTGTAGTTGGTACTGGACGCCTGATTGGCCGCCACCACACAGTCGCCAGCGTGAAGACCCGTCACCATGTTGCCCGTTACCGTGCAAACCGTGGGGGTCGTTGAGCTAAAGACAATGGCATTGCCGGACTGTCCGCCAGTAGCGACAAGCTGCCCGGTACCCAACAATTTCAGCGCCGGTGCCGATCCAAAACTGATGCTTTGCAGTGCCTGGCCCACAGTAATGGTTTGGCTGACCTGGGGTGCAGCGCTATACAACGGGCTAAGTGCTTGATCCGCCAGCACCACACAGTCGCCCACACTGATCGCTGTCACCCGATTGCCCAGCACAGTGCAAATGGTTGGTGTATTCGAGGAAAATGTGACCGCGTTCCCCGAGGCGCCACCGCTGGCGCTTACTGTGGCCGTCCCGCCATACAGCAGGGTTGGCGCTGCACCAAAGCTGATGCTTTGACTGTCTCTGAGGGGTACAACGCTGTTGGAAGCCGCTGAGGCCGCACCGTTACCCGCGCTATTGATTGCCTGGACCGTGAAGGTGTAAGACAAATCGTTGGTCAGCCCGGTCACGGTGATGGGACTGCTGACTGCCGTGGCGTTGCGCCCACCTGGGCTGGCTGTCACGGTGTATTTGGTGATGGTGCTGCCACCTGTCACAACGGGCTCAATAAAGCTGACGCTGGCTTGCGCGTTACCTGCCACAGCGCTGATATCGGTGGGCGCATCGGGTACTGTAGCGGCGAGCGTGCCAGACAGACTGACGCTTTTTGGGCCGCCTGGAGCATCGCTGTTCAGCATAAGGCTGCCGGTTTGGGAGCCTGCCACGGTCGGCACAAAGGTGACGCTGATGCTGCAGCTAGCCCCGGCCGCCAGGCTCGATGTGCAGGTGTTGGTTTGGGCAAATTCACCGCCGGGAACTGAAAGGCCGATGTTGGTCAAAGCTGCTGTGCCGGTATTGCGCAGAGTCATGCTTTGGGCTGTACCGACGGCACGAATGTTGTCAGAGTAAAAAACCAGCTCGGTGGCCAGCCCGGCCAGCAAGGGGCTGTCTTTAAAACTGGCGGTGACGCTCTTGGCCGCATCCATGGTCACGGTGCAAGTGGCGGCCGCACCCGCGCTGGCGCAAGCACCGCCCCATGAAACCAGATTGGCAGCAGGGCTGGCCTGGAGTGTGACCAAAGCGCCAGCAGCGTAGCCACTTTGGCAAACTGCACCACACTCAATGCCCGGCAACACGCTGGTGGCCACCTGACCCGCGCCGGTTTTGCTGACGGTCAAGGTGTTGGGGCCAACAGACCGGCCACCACGTACCAGCCACAGGTAAACGGCGCTTGAAGTGGCGTTTGTGGCAGAGCGACCGTCTCTCAAATCCACCAACCACGCGGCTTGTCCGCTGCTGGTAATGCTGTAGGGCGTATCTGACCAAAAGGGGAGGTTGATACCTGACGGCAATTGGGGAAACATCACCGGATTGATGGTCGGTGACGACCGGTTGTAGTCCACCAGACTGGCCAGCTCTTCTGCGTTGGGTAAACGCCAATCAGACTGTCTGGCAAAGTTGCTGGTTTCCAGCTTGGCTTGCGCCCAGGTGCGGGCGATTAAATTGCCGCTGCAAACCCCGTTGATCCAGCTTCGGCCCACGGGGCATCGCTGCCAGGTCAGCCCGGTTGGCGTGTGCAGCACGGTGCCATCGCCTTGATCCACATAGTCGGTATCGGGTCGGGCCGTATCCAAAAGCCCCAGTGCTTGGCCGCCGCGCACCAGCCGCACATACAGGGTAGCGCCAGGCGAACCGCCGTTAGATATGCCGCACCGTTTGATAACCAGAATCGCTGATCGAAGGATACCGCGCGAGCGGTTTAGTCCTTAACTGGAATTCCCCACGGATGCAGGCACATCTGGAAAAACGCTCGCATCAATGGCCGGGTTGGCGACAGATGTATCTACCAGCGTCATTAATTCCCGAATATTTGGCAAGCGCCAGTCGCTCTGTCCGGCAAAAGTCGCCGTCAACGCTTTGGCATTGGCCCATGTGGAAGCTACCGCTGCGCCGGTGCAGTGGGAGGTGGCGGCGTTCCAGGTCTGCCCCTCGGCGCAACGTTTCCAGGTCAGCCCTGTCGTGGCATCCGTCACGGTGCCATCGGTGTTGGCTGTGTATTGCGGGGCTGCTAGCGCCGGGCTAGCCAGCCCTGCCAGCCAACCAGCCAAGGTCAGCCAGCGTAACAGCACTAAAAAGTACCGATGAACACCTGAAAAGTTGATTTTGCACGGATGAAAGAACGCCATAGCCAGCCCTTTGTTTTATTACTTGAGCTGATACTAAGGGCAAAACTACAGTTTACCTGGCTCCATGAGGGTACTTGAATAGATCAAATCGCTGGTCTTTGATCTACCGCAAATGCACAACACCTATCCGGTGCGGGCACGCGCTGACTTTCAAAAACCTCTGGGTGTCGCTGTGAGGGCGCGGTCGTAAACTTGATGTGTGCCTTGCTGACGCCGCCGCCCGCAGTTGAATTGCGCCACCAGATAGCTACTATTTAGATAGCTGGCAGCGCAGGTTGAATAAGGGCTACCGCCTATTTTAACCACATGGTTTTAGGCTGGAAGCTAATGACGCATACCCGTAAAGCTGCCCCCAGCACCACCGGTATTGCTCCAGGTGCCCGAGACAACACCGGTGTAATAGTTGGCTGTGCCATTGAACGCTGCCCCAGTGCCAGTGATACCCAAACTGATATTGGCCGTGGTGCCATCAACGCCGGTGGGCGTCAGACTGAAGCTGCAGGCAAAGGCACCCGCTTGGGTTGAAGTGCCCGAGCATGTGGTCGCGCCTGATGGGCTGACGGTAGTGGTCACCGTGCCGGTGTCTGTGCCTGTGAACGTGCTGCTGTACGTGCCTTCGTACGAACCAATCGACAGAACAACCTTAGCATCAGGGTTAAACGCGGGTAAACCCAGTGTGTTAAAGAGTGAGTTCAGGGCCAAAAGGTTCAAGCGCGCCTGCTTGCTTGGTATTACGTTGTCAAGATAACCGTAATATACTCGGCCGCCTCGTTCGACAAAAACCCTTGTATAAGACCGTGCAGCAAATTGTGATGGCACTCCGGTAAAGCTTAATGTGCGTGCGTCGCCTAGGGTTTGAATGCTGTAGGTGCCGGTTCCAATCAAATCACAGTTGCGATTCGAACCCGTCCAACGTTGCTGACAACTGTAGTATTTGGCAACATTACCTGCCCCAAAGGCAACACGCAGCTTTTGATTGGTAGTGTAGTAACTGGTGGCATTTGAAAAGTCGGCATAAGTGGGGGCGCTGCCAATGGTACCCATTGAAAGGGTTGTACCGCTCCAGCCCTCGTTACGAGCACCACTGCTTAGCGTTACACCATTGGCGCCCGTAACGGTGTTAACGCCGTAAACACAAGGCTTACCTTGGTTGACTGCAATCAACTGTTCCAAGGTTGCATTCGGACTCTCAGCCGGAAAGGGATTGGCGTTACATGCGGTGCTGTCGCCAGCACCCACTTGGGCATCTGACAAATAGACCCAGTTGCTCGCACCAGGTGAATAGCCAACCGTTGGGACATAAGTCGAAAGATTTCTGTAGCTGACAGTTGAGCCAGATGGGAAGCTCACGGCACCTAACACACTTGTGGCGGAGTCAATGATCAGATCTGTGTAGCCTGCGCTCTGAATTTCGTTATACACATCGATCATCGCGCGCGCAGAGATATCAACTAAATTATCCATGCTGTAGGGTATAACACCGGTCTCCCAGCCGTTGCACATACTGTAGCTGGCGTTACCGTTGGCATCAAGAGCACTGATGATGTTCTGAAAATTGACAGGGCAATTTACCCAACCAGCACCATTCCAATGAACATCAGCACCGTACAAGGGGCGACTCCCTGTAGTCCAACTATAGGAGGCACCCCCCGGTACTCTTGCAGTTCGCGTTTGCCGCCAAAGCGTACTGCCGTCGGAGGCAGGCGTGGCTTCCGCGGAAGTAGATGAATTAATGCGGAAAAACCAATCATTGGCGTTGGTAAACCTAAGCCGTCTAAGAACGGCACTAGGCGGATTCACCACTGGCGTTGCCGCTCCAATGTTCACCCAAAACCCATCGGTTGCCGCCAGCACGCTGATAAACGGCAGGTAGTTTTTGCTGGCGATGTAGCTTGCTAGTTGACCATTGCTTTCAAGTGAAGGGGCATAAAAGCGCCAGCTTGAACTCGCTGCGTCCCAGGCCCACAGGGTACTGATCGACTTGCTGGCAGCAGTCAGGCTGCTAACCAAACCGGCATTGAGTTCTGATGGTGTTTTTTTGTCGGCACTGGCCATCAGGTTCCAGTTGGGAGCCAAGTCTGAGGCGGTCAGTGTCACACCGGTTCCCACAGCCGGTGGTGGTGCCAGCGGGTCTGAAATGACCACTGCGGCAGTGGCGTTCACCCAAAAACCTTCTTTGGAGTCAATCGTGCTCAAGACATCGTATTGCTTGCTTGCGGCGTAAGTGGCCAATTCTGCTGCGCTCATGGCAGGGGTATAAAAGGCCCATCGGCTAGCGGACTTGTTCCACTTCCAGACTGTGGTGATTTGCGCGCCGCTGAGCTTGGTCGCCACATCAATGGCTACAGGGTCACTGTTGCCCACCAGATTCCAGCCCGCTGAAAGACTGATGGGCGTAAAAGCTCCGGCCAGTGCAGGAGCCAAGGCCCCCACCAAAATGGCATTTTGAAAGAATGGGCGCATGGCGAACCTCCTTGATGTGACAAGTGTCGCTATTCTACAACTTTAAATGGCATCAATCGCGCATTTAGAAATGGTCCAACTCACCACATCACCTGGTAACTGGCCAAGCTTTTTTGATCTTACAACTGTCGGATGCGAAAAGCAGTGAACTCCTCCATGGCCCGTAGCGTAAAACCAATTCGGTGCCATGGTAAAAGTTTGTGACTCCTAACGGGGCGTTCTTAGGCATCTCGACCACAGCACCGAACCCGATGCAGAGAAAAAATGACCAAGAACGCCATCATCACCACCAAGCCGCTGTATCTTGCCAACGAGCAGACGGCGATTTACTTGTCAATCAGCGATTCGATGCTGGACAAGCTGGTTGCGCAGAGTAACGCGTCCAAACCTCGACGCATTTCTGCCGGGCGTGCCGCTTGGTTGGTAGACGAATTGGACGCCTGGGGCCACGCGCGGCCAGAGTCTGATTTTGTACCACCGACGAACAGCGGCAATGGCTGCGCTGGCAAACTGGCCTGATCATTTGGGCATCAAATTTCGCATCCGGTCTGACAATTTTTTGAGCTCAAGTGCATTAGCACCAGATCGCGCCCGCAGGCGTGCATGTTGGACGCAGCCAAACCAGCAGCCGAGTGATTTCCTCCGAATGCAACATGCGCCGGGTCGGCCCCTGATGCTCGCCGCCAATGATCTTGCCCTTGCTTTTGAGCGGATGTCGGCGTAGCTTTTCGACTTTCCAGAACCTCAAACGCGTCAGCACAGTTCACTGCCTATGTGGGCTTATCGGCAAATTCTGGATTGGATTCGAAGATGCAGTTGAACATGTTTTCAGCCACCTCAAAACCTTTGATCTTGCGGCTCTGGGCAGATGCCCATCTTAGAAGTCCTGCACCAGTCGGCGCACGGTGTAGAAGGTTGGCAGATCGACCTTGGCGGCCTGGCGTGCCGCCTTGCGCTCCGCGGAAGGGCCAAGGCCTGACTCGCGCTGGTCGCGCAGCGCTTGCCAGGCCGAAGCGGCAGCGTGCACCGGCATGGTGGGCCACTGACCGATACGCACCTGCTTCGTTCGATTGGCGGCGCGGGCGTCAAAATACATCAGACTACAATCTGCCCGTGATCAAGGGATCGGGGGAATTCCCAGGCGGCGTAAGTTCCAAAAACCTACGCCAAAACCTACGCCTAGATCATAAGTGAATGCGGTTTAATGTGGTTTGATGTGGTGATAAAATTTTCAACGAAAGTTTAAAAAACGTTGAAAATCAAACACTTACCTGAAAACTTATAGAAGAATCAAGCAGTTACAAAACGCGGGTGTAGTTCAATGGTAGAACGGCAGCTTCCCAAGCTTCATACGAGGGTTCGATTCCCTTCACCCGCTCCATCTGGCTGGCCTACACCTTGGGCTTGTCGCTGTGCGACACCTCGTAACCGTCAGCCACGTAAGCCGGGCCTTTCATCAGCCAGACGATGACGCAGCCAATGGCCACGGTCAGGATTACGACCCAGACAAACACCACCAAGCCCATCATCACAAAGTCAAAGGTCTGCACTTGGCGCGCGATATCGGCGACGCTGCCCCGGTCAAAATAAAAGCGCGCAATCAACGCCGCCAACATCGGGATGAGCGTACCCGCCACGGTCAACTGTGGCAGCTTGCGCAGCAGCTGCAATTCAAAGCCGTAGGGGGTGCGTTGGTACCCCGGGAGTTTTTTCAGCCAATTCATGTGGCGAGCCATTTCTGCATGAACAGCGCGTGGCCCATACTGGGCTCGAGCTGGTAATTGTCAAAATCCAGACGGCGGTACAGTTTGGTGGCCGACGTGTTACCCGAAAGCACTTCCAGCGTCAGCTTGCAGGCGCCGCGCTCCACGGCGATACGTTCTACAAGCGCCAACATTTGCGCGGCCACACGCTGCCCGCGGTGGCTGGCAGCCACCACCACGTCGTGCACGTTGACCAAGGGTTTGCAGGCGAAGGTGGAGAAGCCTTCAACACAATTGACCAAGCCCACCGGCAAACCGGCCTGTGCCTGATCAAACGCCAGCACGCTGAACAGCGCCGGACGCGTGCGCAAGGCTTGCGGCAAATTCGCTCTGGCATAGTCCGACAGCGGCTCGGCGCCACCGGCCGTGTCTTGTGCGTAGGCGTCCAGCAGCGCCAGCAGGGCGCGCATGTGCGCGTCGTCCTGGTAGTCGGCACGGCAAATCAACAGGTTAGTGGTGGCTGGCATCAATGGTCTTCGGCATCGGTGAGGGTTTGCGCGATGCGCTGGGCGCACGCCTTGGCTTGCGCTGCATCGCGTGCTTCGACCATGACGCGCACCAAAGGTTCAGTTCCGCTGGCGCGGATCAGCACCCGCCCGCTGTCACCCAGCAGCACTTGCACGGCTTTGGTTTCAGAGGCCATGCGCGCGCTGCTCTGCCAGTCCTGGCCCGGCTGCAAACGAATGTTGATCAGCGTTTGCGGAAAGAGCGTCACCTCTTGCAACAACTGTGCCAGGCTCTGGCCACTGCGCACCACGGTTTGCAGCACCTGCAGCGCAGAGATCAAACCGTCACCGGTGGAATGCTTGTCCAGCGCCAGCAAATGGCCCGAGCCTTCGCCGCCCAGCAGCCACTGGTTTTTTTCCAATTCTTCAAGCACGTAGCGGTCACCCACCTTGGCGCGCACCAGCGTCACACCCCGGGCTTTGAGCGCCACCTCCACCGCCATGTTGGTCATCAGCGTGCCCACCACACCGGGCACCGCCTCACCCCGGCGCAAGCGGTCGTCCACCATCAGATACAGCAGCTCATCGCCATTGAAGAGGCGCCCTTGCGCGTCCACCAGTTGCAGCCGGTCGGCGTCTCCGTCCAACGCCACGCCCAGATCAGCGCGGTGCGCCTTGACCGCGTCGACCAGCGCCTGCGGATGCGTGGCACCGACGCCCTTGTTGATGTTCAGGCCGTCGGGTGCGCAGCCAATCGACAGCACCTCGGCACCCAGCTCATGAAACACCTTGGGCGCGATCTGGTATGCCGCGCCGTTGGCAGCGTCGACCACAATGCGCATGCCCTTGAGCGTCAGGTTGTTGGCAAAGGTGCTCTTGCAAAATTCAATGTAACGCCCGGCTGCGTCATCGAGTCGGCGCGACTTGCCCAAGGCGGCGGAATCGACCCACACCGGATCGGTGGCGAGCACGGCTTCGACGTCGGCCTCCCAACTGTCGGGCAGCTTGGTGCCTTGCGCGCTGAAGAACTTGATGCCGTTGTCGTCAAACGGGTTGTGGCTGGCCGAAATCACCACGCCGAGCGACGCGCGCTGCGCCCGCGTCAGGTAAGCCACGCCTGGCGTCGGCAGCGGCCCGAGCAGCACCACGTCGGCCCCGGCAGAGTTGAAGCCGCTTTCGAGCGCGCTCTCAAGCATGTAGCCTGAAATGCGCGTGTCTTTGCCGATCAGCACTGTCGGGCGCGCCTCGTTGCGCTTCAGAACCCGTCCCACCGCGTGCGCCAGGCGCAGCACAAAGTCTGGTGTGATGGGGGCTTGCCCGACCGTGCCCCGAATGCCATCGGTGCCAAAATAGTGGCGTGTCATGTGATCTTCCTCAACCTGCTGTGTTGTTGTGTGGCGTGGGCGCCGATGTTATCGCGGCCAGCACCTGCAAAGCCTGCACCGTTTCCTTGACGTCGTGCACCCGCAGTACCGCCGCACCGCGCTCGGCGGCCAGCAGCGCCGCGGCCACGCTGGGCACCAGCCGCTGCTGTGCGCTAAGCGCCTCGCCTTGGGACGCGTGTAGTGTCATACCGGCCAGCGACGACTTGCGCGACCAGCCAATCAGCAGCGGGTAGCCCGCCACCAGCAGCTCGGCCTGCCGCGCCAACAGCGAAAAATTCTGCGCCACTGTCTTGCCAAAGCCAATGCCGGGGTCCAGCACGACACGAGACTTTTCGACCCCTAGCCCTTTTAGATCATGCGCAGTATGCTTTAAAAATGAGAGCACCTGCGGCACCACGTCACCTTGCATTGGTTGCACTTGCATCGTCTGCGGCTGCAAGTGCATGTGCATCAGGCAGACGCCGCAGTTGGGATGGCGGGCGACAACCTGGGCACCGGTCAGTGCGTTGCCCCCGTCTTGCCAGCGCAGCGCCCAAACGTCATTGATGATGTCCGCACCCAGGTCCAGCACAGCCTGCATCACCTGCGGCTTATAGGTATCCACCGACACCGGCACGCCCAGCTTGACGGCACCCCGCACCACCGGCACCACCCGCGCGAGTTCGTCTTGCAAATTCAGGGGTGCCGCGCCCGGGCGGGTCGATTCACCGCCAATGTCAAGCACATCAGCACCGTCGCGCAGCAACTGCTCGCAGTGGCGCAAGGCTTGCACCGAAGTGTCGTGGCAGCCGCCGTCCGAGAACGAGTCGGGCGTGACGTTGACAATACCCATCACCCGCGGGCGACGCAGGTCAATCTGGAAGTGGGTGGTTTGCCAGTACATGAAAAACGGGGCCGCAGCCCCGTGTTGACCAAGCTGCGTCAGGCCGCGTGCGGTGCCGCGTCGGGTTTGACGATCGGTGTGCCACCGCTGCCGCCGCCCTCGCTACCCGCCGCAGGAATACGCGGCGACCAGTCTTTGGGCGCACGCGGGGGCTTGCCAGCCATGATGTCGTCGAGCTGGTCGCTGTCGATAGTTTCCCATTCGAGCAGCGCTTTGGCCATGGCGTGCATCTTGTCGCTGTTTTCCTCGATCAACCGGCGCGCCAGCGCGTACTGCTCGTCGATGATGCGGCGCACTTCGGAGTCAACCTTTTGCATCGTCTCTTCGCTCATATTGGTAGTCTTGGTGACCGAGCGGCCCAGGAAAACTTCGCCCTCGTTTTCGGCATAGACCATGGGCCCCAAGGCCGCCGTCATGCCGTAGCGCATGACCATGTCACGGGCAATCTGGGTGGCGCGCTCAAAGTCGTTGCTGGCACCGGTGGTCATTTGGTGCATGAACACTTCTTCGGCAATGCGGCCACCAAACAGCATGCTGATCTGGTTGAGCATGTAGTCTTTGTCATAAGAGTAGCGGTCTTGCGCTGGCAGGCTCATCGTCACGCCCAAGGCACGTCCGCGCGGAATGATGGTGACTTTGTGCACCGGGTCACATTTGGGCAGCAACTTGCCGATCAGCGCGTGGCCAGACTCGTGGTAGGCGGTGTTGCGGCGCTCTTCCTCAGGCATGACCATGCTCTTGCGCTCAGGGCCCATAAGAATCTTGTCTTTGGCTTTTTCAAAGTCCTGCATTTCCACCGTGCGGGCATTACGCCGGGCGGCCATCAAAGCCGCTTCGTTGCACAGGTTGGCCAGGTCGGCACCGCTCATGCCAGGCGTGCCACGGGCAATCACCGCAGCGTTCACATCCGGGCTCAAGGGTACCTTGCGCATGTGCACGTTAAGAATTTGTTCGCGGCCACGGATGTCGGGCAGCGTCACGTAGACCTGACGGTCAAAACGACCCGGGCGCAGCAGCGCTGCGTCCAGAATGTCAGGCCGGTTGGTGGCCGCCACCACGATCACGCCCACATTGGTCTCAAAGCCGTCCATCTCGACCAGCATCTGGTTGAGGGTTTGTTCGCGTTCATCGTTACCGCCGCCCAGACCCGCGCCACGCTGGCGACCGACCGCATCAATTTCGTCGATGAAGATGATGCAGGGCGCGTTCTTCTTGGCGTTCTCGAACATGTCGCGCACCCGGCTGGCACCGACGCCGACAAACATTTCCACAAAGTCAGAACCCGAAATGCTGAAAAACGGCACCTTGGCCTCACCGGCAATCGATTTAGCCAACAGGGTTTTACCCGTACCAGGGGGGCCCACCAGCAGCAAGCCACGCGGTATGCGGCCGCCGAGCTTCTGGAATTTGGCCGGGTCTTTCAAGAAATCGACCACCTCCTTGACTTCTTCCTTGGCTTCGTCGCAACCGGCCACGTCGGCAAAAGTGACGGTGTTGGTGTTTTCGTCCAGCAAGCGCGCTTTACTTTTGCCAAAGCTGAAAGCCCCGCCCTTGCCGCCGCCTTGCATCTGGCGCATGAAATACACCCATACGCCAATCAGCAAGAGCATCGGGCCCCAACTGACCAGCAAGGTCATCAACAGCGAGCCTTCTTCGCGCTGGCGCACGTCAAACTTGACGTCATTGGCAATCAGGTCACCAACCAGGCCCCGGTCAAGGTAGGTCGCGGTGGTACGCACCTTGCGGTCGTCAGTGGTGATGGCGATGATTTCGGTGCCGCTCTGGCCTTCCTGGATGACAGCGCTCTTGATGCGGTTGTTGCGGACCTCATCGAGAAAATCCGAGTAACCCAGATAGCCCGCACCGCCGACAGGGCGCGCATCAAACTGCTTGAAAACAGTGAACAGCACCATTGCAATCACCAGCCAGACCGCAATTTTTGAAAACCATGGATTGTTCAAGTGAAACTCCAATCGAAACGCATCAACAATGAGCCAAGGCCCAGATGGCGCAGATTCTAGGCGTTTCAGGCTTGACCCCACCTCAGCGCCAGTTGATCCTTAAGCCGCGCATGGGAATGCGCTTATTTCAGGCCCAGCCCCACCAGAAAGGTTTCAGCCGAACGGTCCCGCGACGCTTTGGGTTTGATGCGCTTGACCGTGACAAACACCTCTTTAAAGCGCTTGAACAGGTTGTCGTAGCTGCTGCCATGAAACACTTTGGCCACCAGCGCGCCTTCGGGCTTGAGGTGATACTGGGTGAAGTCCAGCGCCAGTTCAACCAGATGCTCAATGCGCGCAGCGTCGGCCGACGCAATGCCTGACAGGTTGGGCGCCATGTCCGACAGCACCACGTCGGCCAATTGGCCATGCAACAACCGCGCCAGCTCGGCGAGCACGCTGTCTTCGCGAATGTCGCCTTGAATAAAGCTCACGCCCTCGATCGGCGCCATCGGCAAAATATCCAGCGCCAGGATGCGCCCGTCAAGTGCACCCACAGCCGCACCGCCACCGATGGCCGATTTAGGCGAGAGCTTGCGCCGGGCGTACTGGCTCCAGGCCCCTGGCGTGGATCCCAGGTCCACCACACAATCGCCCGGTTTAATCAGGTGCAGGGTGTCGTCAATTTCCTTGAGCTTGTAGGCCGCGCGCGCCCGGTAACCCTCTTTTTGCGCGAGTTTGACGTAGGTGTCGTTGACGTGGTCGTTGAGCCACGCCCGGTTGACTTTGCTGCTTTTGACTGCGGATTTCATGATTTTTCAAACCTGTTGTCTCGTCGATAATAAAGCCATGCCTCAAATTACCCTCACCCCTGCCCAACGCAAAGTCCACCGCGCCGATGCCCACCACCTCGTTCCCGTGGTCATGGTGGGCAACGATGGCCTGAGCGCCGCCGTCAAAAGAGAAACCGACGCTGCCCTCAACGCCCACGGACTCATCAAGGTGCGCGTTTTTAGCGACGACCGTGCCGCGCGTGAAGCCATGTATGCAGCCCTGGCCGACGAGTTGAACGCCGCACCAATCCAGCACATTGGCAAGATGCTGGTGCTGTGGCGGCCGATGCCTGAGCGCGAAAAAGTGGTCGACGAAGACCGCATGCCCGGCCCCAAAGACGTCAAGGTGCTCAAATTCAGCAAGCGCGGTGGCCAACGCCCGGAAGTCAAAGTCCTGCGCGTGCTGGGCAACCAGCGCCTGACCACCGGTGGTCAGATCAAACGCGCCAAGAAAAAACCCGTGAGCGTCAAGAAACGCAATCAGTCGAGCTGAGTCGGGTGGCTTGTTCAGCGCCTCAATCGCTGCTGTGACAAAGAGCAGCTAGCGCAAAGCAACACGACTTTCTTGAGAAATCAGGCAAAAAACGTTTTTAATACTTGCGCCGCAACGCCTGCCATAACCAGCCCGGTCATCCACTTCAAAACTGCCAATTCTTTATCGAGCTTGGCCATATCTTGCTTGTTTTCAGACTCCAGTTTGGCAATATCCACACGCACATCACGAATATCAGATTTGGTGGCTAATGTGGAATCCAGAGCCTCCGAGAGGATTTCACGTTGGGCATTGACAAACGCCTCTGCTTGCTGCGGCGCAATGCCTGAAGCTTCAAGTTGCTTGACGTAGCGCAGGGTGTCAAAAGTAATCGTGCTCATGAATGAATAATAGCATTGCCAATGGAAACGGCCGCACTTGGGAGCCTTCCAGAAATTTTGTGAGTAGTGCAATGCCCTTCACAACACGCTAACGGCTAATCCGGCCACGTGAGATTGGATTTCGTGTAAAGGTTTTGACTGGCACGTCCAATTGCGTTGGGGACGTTAGCAAAGTCCCAACCGGCTCGGACATCGCATTTGCCAACGCATGAATAACTGGCGAATCAACCGTCTCGACGGATTCACCAAAAACACCCACATCAACCACTCTGACCGTTACCGGCACTGCCGCCACTGGTTTGGCTATCGCAGGCGCCACGGTCACCGGCAAATGCAAAGTGGGCACGGGCACAGCCACCACGCTGACCAACGGCACGTTCACCTTGACAGTCACCGACGGTCAACTGCCTTGCGTCTTGCAGGTCACTAACCCAGCGGATGGCACCAAGCTGCACACGCTCGTGTCAGGCAGCGGCAACACGGCCGTGGCCAACATCACCCCCTTGACAGAAATGACCACGGCGCGTGTTTTGGGCAGCGAGCCAAACGTCTTCTTTGCCGCCTTTGATGCCGCAGCCGCCACACAAAAAGTGACCACAGCCAACATCACGGCCGCACAAACCGCCATTGGTCTGGTTTTCACCGGCACCATTGACACAACTGGCATTGGCAACTTCATCACCACACCCCTCGTCGTAGCCACCCAAGGCAGCCCCACCAGTGGCGACGCGCAAGACAAACTGCTTGATGCGCTCAAACTCAAGCTCACCACTGCGCAACTCGGCACGGTGACCACCGCCTTGGCCAGCAACCAAACAGCGGATGCCATCAAGCAAACCGTGATCAGTTTGACCACAGCGCCATCAGCGCCGCCGGTTGCCAATGCAGGTGCAGCGCAAAGCGTTGTCGCGCGATAACTTCTCCAGCTTGTAGGCTTGAAGCGCCTCACCCAGCGCCTGATTTTTGATGGCTTCGTGGTGACGGGCTTCTTTTTTGCGTATTGTGGGAGCGCAGACAGCAGCAAAACAAAAGCGGCTATAGACCCAAGCAAGGCAAGGCCATCGCGCCAAGAAAAAACCTGTGAGCGTCAAGAAACGCAATCAGTCGACCTGAATCTCGTCCACCAAAGTTGCCAGTTCTGTGGAGGGCTTTGGCGGCTGACGATTTCTGGTACTCCAGCATGAGGAAGCCGCCAAAGACTTCCACGGAACGGGTTTGACATCAAACCAGCAACTTTTTGAACACCACCCCGGCGCACAACCACTGCAGCACATACAAGCCCGTACCGACGCTGTGCCACAACGCCAAATTGTCCCGGGCGACGATATGCGGCGCCACACCGTACTGCGACAGCAGCGCCAGCAGCATGCCGCCCACTATATAAACAAGAGCTGACTGCGCTTTATTTACCTGGGCTAGAGGCATATTTGACCTGCAAGCCAGCAGCAGCAACAAACCACAGACCACCGCCACCCAGGTTTGCGCGGCAAACAGCTTGGCCGCCATGTTGCCGGCAATGGCCGGCGTCGGCAGGTTGGCGAACAGCATCGGCACGACGCCAAAACCGACCGTCGTCAAGCTGCCCCACCACAAAGCTGCCACCCACGGCGCCAGTTTAGGCATACGCACCTGCATCAGCAATAACGAACGCTGACGACCTCGTACTCGCGCAGCCCGCCGGGTGCCTGCACCTGCGCCACGTCGCCTTCGTTTTTGCCGATCAGCGCGCGGGCAATGGGGCTGTTGACGTTGAGCAAACCCAGTTTAATGTCGGCCTCGTCTTCACCGACGATCTGGTAAGTCACTTTCTGGCCGGTCTCTTCGTCGGCCAACTCGACGGTGGAGCCAAACACCACCCGGCCATCGGCGTGCAAGTCTGCCGGATCGATGACCTGCGCAGCCGAGAGCTTGCCTTCAATCTCCTTGATACGGCCTTCGACAAACGCCTGTTTGTCTTTGGCGGCGTCGTACTCGGCGTTTTCGCTCAAGTCGCCCTGCGCGCGAGCCTCAGCAATGGCGCCGATGACCGCTGGACGCTCAAATGCCTTGAGCTGATGCAGCTCGGCCTTGAGCTTGTCTGCGCCGCGTTTGGTAATGGGAAGAGTCGCCACGGATATCTCCAACAAATCGATCAAGTACAAAAGGAAACCGCCGAACGTTGCCGTGCGGCGGTGCGCGTGGATTATGCCGCGATTTGGCGGCGTTGCGCTAACGCGATCACTGCCACATTTGCTGACGCAACAGCGCGTGCATCTCTTGCACCGAAATCACGTCCAGGTTGTCCATGCAGTGCATGCCTTCCACGGCCGCTTCTGCACCGGCGATGGTGGTGAAGGTGGTGACCCGGTTCAGCAGCGCTGAGGTTCGGATCTGGCGTGAGTCGGCAATCGCGTTGCGGCGCTCTTCCACCGTGTTGATGACCATCACGATCTCGTCGTTCTTGAGCATGTCGACGATGTGCGGGCGGCCTTCAGTGACCTTGTAGACCACACCGCAGGGCACACCGGCCTCGTTGATCGCCGCTGCCGTGCCTTTGGTGCCAACCACCACATATTGCATGGCCACCAGCGCGCGGGCAATCTCCACTGCGGCGGGCTTGTCGCTCTGCTTGACCGAAATAAACACCTTGCCGCTGGGCGCGCCGTCGGGCTTGAAGGCGCGCGGCAGCTTGGTACCCGCGCCCATTTGGCTCTTGACAAACGCCTCGCCAAATGTTTTGCCCACACCCATCACCTCACCGGTGGACTTCATCTCAGGCCCGAGGATGGTGTCCACGCCAGGAAACTTGACGAACGGAAACACGGCTTCCTTGACGCTGAAATACGGCGGCTGCACCTCTGCGCCAATGCCCTGCGCGTCCAGCGACTGGCCAGCCATGCAGCGCGCCGCCACCTTGGCCAGTTGCACACCGGTGGCCTTGCTGACAAACGGCACTGTCCTTGAAGCCCTCGGGTTGACTTCGAGGACAAAAATCACGTCTTCCTTGATGCCGCCGATGTCTTTTTGCTGGATGGCAAACTGCACGTTCATCAGGCCGACCACATTCAGGCCCTGGGCCATCGCCGCGGTCTGGCGCTTGAGCTCGTCGACCGTGGCTTGCTTCAGGTAATACGGTGGCAGCGAACACGCCGAGTCGCCGCTGTGCACGCCGGCTTGCTCGATGTGTTCCATCACGCCGCCAATGAACACGCGCCCTTCTGAGTCGCGCACCGCATCCACGTCGCATTCAATCGCGTCGTTGAGGAACCGGTCGAGCAACACGGGTGAATCGTGGCTCACCTTGACCGCCTCGCGCATGTAGCGCTCCAGGTCGCGCTGCTCGTGCACGATTTCCATCGCCCGGCCACCCAGCACGTAGCTTGGGCGCACCACCAGCGGGTAACCCAGGGCGACGGCTTTTTCCAGCGCCTCGGCTTCAGTGCGGGCGGTGGCATTGGGCGGCTGTTTGAGCTTCAACTCGTGCAGCAGGGCCGAGAAGCGCTCGCGGTCTTCGGCCGCGTCGATCATGTCCGGGCTGGTGCCGATGATCGGCACGCCGTTGGCCTCCAGGTCCAGCGCCAGCTTCAAGGGCGTTTGGCCACCGTATTGCACGATCACACCGTAAGGCTTTTCCTTATCGACGATTTCCAGCACGTCTTCCAGCGTCAGCGGCTCAAAGTACAGGCGATCCGAGGTGTCGTAGTCGGTCGACACGGTTTCAGGGTTGCAGTTGACCATGATGGTCTCATAGCCGTCTTCTCGCATCGCCAGCGCGGCGTGCACGCAGCAATAGTCAAACTCGATGCCCTGGCCGATGCGGTTCGGGCCGCCGCCCAGCACCATGATTTTTTTCTTGTTGGTGGGCGCTGCTTCACACTCAGAGCCTTCGGCCTCGTAGGTCGAATACAGGTAGGCGGTGTTGGTGGCAAATTCTGCCGCGCAGGTGTCCACGCGCTTGTACACCGGGCGCACACCCAGCGCGTGGCGGCGCGCGCGCACCGCCGTATCCGTGGTCTTGAACTGCTTGGCCAAGCGGCGATCCGAGAAGCCTTTTTGCTTCAGGGCGCGCAGCGTGGCCGCATCGATGCTGTCCAGCGCCGTCCCCACCGCCGGTTGCGGCAGGCGTTCAATTTCAAGCTCGATCTTGACGATCTGCTCGATCTGCACCAAAAACCATTTGTCGATTTTGGTGATGTCAAACACTTCATCCACACTCCAGCCGGCGGCAAAGGCATCGCCCACGTACCAGATGCGCTCGGGGCCGGGCTCGCCCAGCTCTTTTTCAAGCAGCTCGCGGTCTTGCGTTTTCTCGTTCATGCCGTCCACGCCCACTTCCAGGCCGCGCAGCGCTTTCTGGAACGATTCCTGGAAGGTCCGGCCCATGGCCATCACCTCGCCCACGCTCTTCATCTGGGTGGTGAGGCGGCTGTCGGCCGCAGGGAATTTTTCGAACGCAAAACGCGGCACCTTGGTCACCACGTAGTCGATGCTGGGCTCAAAACTGGCTGGCGTGGCACCGCCAGTGATCTCGTTCTTGAGTTCGTCCAGCGTGTAACCCACCGCGAGCTTGGCTGCCACTTTGGCAATCGGAAAACCGGTCGCTTTGGAGGCCAGAGCAGAAGATCGCGAGACACGCGGATTCATCTCAATGACCACCATGCGGCCGTCTTTCGGGTTGATGGCAAACTGCACGTTACTTCCACCGGTATCCACACCAATTTCACGCAGCACCGCAATGCTGGCGTTGCGCAAAATCTGGTATTCCTTGTCGGTCAGCGTCTGCGCTGGCGCCACGGTGATGCTGTCACCGGTGTGCACGCCCATCGGGTCGAGGTTTTCAATCGAACAGATGATGATGCAGTTGTCGGCCGTGTCGCGCACCACCTCCATCTCAAATTCTTTCCAACCCAACAGCGACTCTTCAATCAGCAGTTCATTGGTGGGCGAGGCTTCCAGGCCGCGCTTGCAGATCACCTCAAATTCTTCCGGGTTGTAGGCAATGCCGCCACCTGAGCCGCCCAAGGTAAAGCTGGGGCGAATCACGGTGGGGAAACCGACGGTACGCTGCACGTCCCAGGCCTCGGCCATGCTGTGGGCAATGCCGGAGCGCGCCGAACCCAAGCCGATCTTGGTCATGGCATCTTTGAACTTGAGGCGGTCTTCGGCCTTGTCAATCGCTTCAGGCTTGGCGCCGATCAGCTCAATGGCTTTGCCGGTGGCAACACCGGTGTACTTGGCCAGCACCCCGTGGTGCCACAGGTCCAGCGCACAGTTCAGCGCGGTCTGGCCGCCCATGGTGGGCAAAATCGCGTCCGGGCGCTCTTTGGCAATGATTTTCTCGACCGTTTTCCAGGTGATCGGCTCGATGTAGGTCACATCGGCCGTGGCCGGGTCGGTCATGATGGTGGCCGGGTTGCTGTTGATCAGGATGACCTTGTAACCCTCTTCGCGCAGCGCCTTGCAGGCTTGCACGCCCGAGTAGTCAAACTCGCAGGCCTGGCCAATGATGATCGGGCCCGCGCCAATGATCAGGATGCTTTGGATGTCAGTACGTTTTGCCATAATTTTTGTATCAAATAAGCCTCTAGCCCTTATGGAATAAGCGCAGACAGCTCCTTTTTTTATATCAATTCAATTCAGGCTGGCAGTCGCCAGCTTGGTGCCAAACCAGACAAACAAGCCGCCCACCAGACTCGACAAGCCGCTGGAAAGCCGCTGGCGCTGGCGAAAAGCCTGCGCCAGCCGCGCGCCGGTAAAAATCAGTGCCGTCAGGTACAGCGCGCTGAAGGTCATCAGAATCGCGCTCAAAATCAAAAACGGCACTTCGGGCTGGGCGTATGTGGGGTCGATGAACTGCACAAAGAACGACAGCAAAAACAAAATCGCTTTCGGGTTCAACAAGCTGATGACCAGCGCGCGTTTGAACGGGTTCTGCAACTGCACCGCGGAGTCTTCCGTGGCCGTGGTGGACGCATTGGCCGTGACCTGTACCGCATCGGCCCGGCCGCGCAGCCCCTTCAAAGCACCCCAGAGCAAATTCAGGCCGACCCAAAACAAATAAGCCGCCCCAGCGTACTTGACCACCATGAACGCCGTGGGATGCGTGCGCAGCAAGCTGGCCGCACCCAACGCAGTGAACAGCAGCAAAATCGTGTCGCCGACAAACACGCCATATGCGCCCTGAAAACCGGCGCGCACGCCGCGTGCCGTGGCCACTGAAAGCACATACAGCGAATTCGGCCCGGGTAGCAAAATGATGCCAAAAGCACCAATCACATAGGTCCAGAGGTCGGTGACACCGTAGAAACTCATGCGCGAGCGGCCATGCTGGCGACAAAGCGGTCAAACAGGTAGCCGATGTCCTGCGGGCCCGGCGAAGCCTCGGGGTGGCCCTGAAAGCTGAAGGCTGGTCTGTCGGTACGCTCCATGCCTTGCAGCGTGCCGTCAAACAGGCTCACATGGGTGGCGCGCAAGGTGGACGGCAACGACTTTTCATCGACCGCAAAACCGTGGTTCTGGCTGGTGATGCTGACGTGGCCGGTGTCGAGGTCTTTGACCGGGTGGTTCGCCCCGTGGTGGCCAAACTTCATCTTGAAGGTTTTAGCCCCGCTGGCCAGCGCCATGATCTGGTGCCCCAGGCAGATACCAAAGGTGGGGACGCCAGAGTTGATCAGCTCAGCCGCTGCGGCAATGGCGTAGTCACACGGCTCGGGGTCGCCGGGGCCGTTGCTCAAAAAGATGCCATCGGGCTGATGTTTCAAGGCCTCGGCAGCCGAGGTTTGCGCGGGCACCACGGTGACCTTGCAGCCACGCTGCGCCAACATGCGCAAAATGTTTTTCTTGACGCCAAAGTCATACGCCAGCACATGAAAACGCGGCTCAGTTTGCTCACCATAGCCCGGCATGCCGCCGAGCTGTGGGTGCGCCAGCGCCCACTCGGTTTGCGTCCAGCCATAACCCGTTTTGCAGCTCACCACACGGGCCAAATCCTGCCCGGCCATGCTGGGTGCGGCTTTGGCAAGACAAATAGCGCGGTCTTTGGCCGCTTGGGTCACGGCTTCGCCCGCGTCCAGGGCCAGGATGCAGCCGTTTTGCGCGCCTTGTGTGCGCAGTTGGCAGGTCAGTTGGCGGGTGTCGATGTTGGCAATGGCCACCGTGCCTTGAGCGATCAGGTAGTCGCCCAGGCTCTGGGTTGAGCGAAAGTTGGAGGCCAGCAGCGGCAGGTCTTTGATGATCAGGCCGGCGGCGTGCACCTTGTCGGCTTCCACGTCCTGGTCGTTGATGCCGTAGTTGCCGATGTGCGGGTAAGTGAGGGTGACGATTTGCTGGCAGTAGCTGGGGTCGGTCAGGATTTCCTGGTAACCGGTCATGGCGGTGTTGAACACCACCTCGCCGACGGTAGCGCCGGGGGCGCCAATGGAATTGCCAACGTAGACCGTGCCGTCTGCGAGCGCCAAAATGGCGTGGGGGGTGTTTCCCTTGAGAGACAAAAGCAAAGGGTTCTCCGGATAAGTTACGGGTACGCCCAAACACGCCCAAGAGTGACCTCTTGGTTGGCTTTTTAAAGGGAATGCGCTTGGACTGCTGCTGTGAGCGTACGCGGGTGCGAAAGTGGAACAAATTATAGCCGACAGGCGTCTTTGCGAACGCCAAATCTGCCCAAAAACAAGGGTTTACCCGCCTTCCTGGCTTTCGCACCGGCGCCCCACTTGTGTGGTTCAACGAACAGACGCCACGCCCGGATTCTTTTACCTTCAGTGCCTTCCATTGCGCTTAAGGAGTGCCGCCATGCTGTATTACGCTGCCGTTTTTTTTGTCATCGCCCTGATTGCGGGTGTTCTCGGGTTTGGTGGCATTGCCGCTGGCGCCGTGGGCATTGCCAAGGTTCTGTTCTTTATTTTCATCGTGCTGGCCATTGCCAGCCTGGTGTTTGGTTCGGCACGCGGCCGATAGCCCACCGCGCGATCGTTCACTTTCCCTTTCACTTCAAGGAATTCCCATGTCTTTAGCCCTGACCGCCGACCAATTCGCCCCCCTGGTAGAACAAGCCTCGCAGACCGTGGACCACGCTATCGACAACGTGCGTGAAACGTCGCACCAGTTGCGGCTGAAGGCAGAACACGCCTCTGACACCACCGTGAACTATATCCGGCACGAACCCGTCAAGTCAGTGCTGATCGCCGCCGCTGTTGGCGCTGCGTTGGTAGCCTTGGTGGTCGCGGCAAGGCCCTGGCGCTGAATCGCAACACCGCTTGTGCTGGCTGGTGTCCCGCCTACCCTGCTGTCAGCGGCCATGCCAGACGGCAAAACGCCGACCCCAGAGGAGCGGTTGAAAGAGCGCTGACATCATGACACCCACACCGCAGGCCAACGCATCCACCGAGGCAAAAAACAAGGCACTCGCCTACTTGCTTGTCGCGGCAACTGCGGCACTGGCTTACATCCTGCTACCGTTTTACGCGGCCATTTTGTGGGGCGTCATCATCGCGCTGCTGTTTGCGCCGCTGTACCGCTGGCTGCTGCCGCGTGTGCGTCAACGCCCTAACATCGCGGCTGGCATTTCGCTGTTGCTAGCGTTCGTCATGGTGGTGTTACCCACTCTGCTGGTGGCGACCTCACTGGCGGTGGAATCGTCGCGTATCTATGAGCAGTTGCAATCGGGTGAGCTCAAACCAACGCAATACTTTCGCGACGTCTTCAACACCCTGCCCAACGGTGTCACCACAGTGCTCGACCGCTTTGGGCTGGTCAGCTTCAACACCTTGCAACGCCGCTTGACGGCAGCGCTGACCCAGGGAACCCAGTACTTTGCGA
>Ga0210034_1001234_pt1 | contig 22993 bp, 21 predicted proteins | sample CryGeymeta201505_FD_185466 | JGI IMG/M metagenome (GOLD analysis project Ga0210034, IMG submission 185466) | Groundwater microbial communities from Crystal Geyser aquifers in Utah, USA - Crystal Geyser metaG 2015-05 (SPAdes) (version 2) | ecosystem: Environmental > Aquatic > Deep subsurface >... | reverse complement strand
GGCGTATTACTCTCGAATATACTAATTGTGTTGGCATGTGCGAGCAAGGACCTGCCATGATTGTTAACGAAAGAGTTTATACAAAACTTGATCCCGAAAAAGCAGTTAAAATATTATCCGAAATAAAGTAGGGAAAGACTATGGAAACTAAAATCAAAAAGATAGAGCGTAAAGGTCCGGTCATCTTTTCCGAATATTCGCGGGGAACCGGAATTAAAAAAGCAGTTGAACTTGGAAGAAATGATATTCTTTTAGAATTAAAAACTTCCGGGCTTAAAGGTAGAGGCGGCGCAGGATTTCCTACCGCAACAAAATGGATGCTGACCGCTGCATCAATTGGCAAGAAAAAATACATCGTTTGCAACGCCGATGAAGGCGAACCGGGAACATTCAAAGACAGAGTACTACTACTTGAATACCCGGAACTTGTTTTTGACGGAATGGTTGCAGCAGGGTTTACACTTGGCGCAAAAGAAGGAATTGTTTACCTCCGCGGCGAGTATGAATATATGTTTAAATCTTTGGAAGACTATCTTGAAGGAATGAGAAAAGATAATCTACTCGGAAAAAACATTTTGGGAAAAGCAGGTTTCGATTTTGATATAACTATCCGTCTTGGTTCGGGAGCGTATGTTTGCGGAGAGGAAACAGCGCTTATCGAATCACTCGAAGGCAACCGCGGCGAACCGAGAAATCGTCCTCCTTATCCCGTTAACACAGGCTACATGGGATATCCTACTGTTGTTAATAATGTCGAAACTCTTGCGGCAGTTCCTCATATACTTATGAAGGGGGGTGAATGGTTTAAACAGCACGGCACAAATAAATCTACAGGTTCAAAATTATTCTCAGTATCCGGCGATTGCATGCGTCCCGGTGTTTACGAATTACCCTGGGGCACAACAATTTCTGAACTCATGATTATTGTTGGAGCAGAAAACACTAAAGCGGTGCAAATCGGCGGCGCTTCGGGGGTTTGTATTCCCAAATCTCAATTCGATAGAACCTTTGCCTACGAAGATATTGCTACCGGCGGTTCCATAATTGTTTTTAACGAAAGCAGAGATATGCTTTACGTTCTAAAAAATTTTATGGAGTTTTTTGTTGAAGAATCATGCGGGCAATGTACCCCCTGCAGAATCGGAAATACAAAACTTCTTGAAGGAATTGAAAAAATTGAACAGGGCGATTACACATTTGGTTACATCAATACACTAAAGGAATTAGGTAGGACAATGCAGGTCGCTTCAAAATGCGGATTGGGACAATCATCGCCCAACCCGTTTATATCAATTTTAGAAAACTTTAAAGAAGAAATTTTCCATACAAACGGAGAGAGAGGCACAAATGGCAAAGCGTGATAGCAGAACTCCTGTTAGCCAGCAGCCGTTCCTGGTTGAAATACCTGCCGATACAACAACAATCGGCGGAACTGTTACGGTTGAAATAAATGAAAAGAAAGTAAGCGTTCCTTTTGGAACTACAATTTTAGAAGCTTGTAAAGAAAATCAAGTGCACATTCCTACTTTATGTCATCATCCGGATTTATGCATTGCCGGCGCGTGCCGTGTGTGCGTTGTAGATGTAGAAGGAATGCGTACTTTGCAAACCGCATGTTCATTCCCGATTACATCGCCGTTGAAAATTAAAACGTCAACTCCGATGGTTCGTAAAGCGAGAAGACATATAATCGATCTTCTTTTAAGTGAACATTACGGCGAATGTTATTCATGCGTACGCAATAACAACTGCGAACTGCAGGCGCTTGCAAAAGAATATGGCGTTGATAGTTTTACTTTCGGGCATGTTGATAAACCTGTTTTTGAAATAGATAAATCTTCTCCCTCGGTTATTCGAGATATGAATAAATGCGTGTTATGTAAACGCTGCGTTAGAACATGTATCGACTTGCAGGAGGTTGGAGTTCTTGAAGCTATTGATAGAGGCGGTAAAACGCATATCGGAACTTTTTACGACAAAGCATTAGCTGATGTTATTTGTATAAACTGCGGACAGTGTATAAACAGATGTCCCACGGGAGCACTTCATGCAAACGATCCGTCGGACGATATATGGGCGGCAATTGACGATCCGAAAAAGCATGTTGTTATTCAAACTGCTCCTTCTCCGCGCGCTGCTATAGGTGAGGAATTCGGGCAGGCTCCCGGAAAATCTTTTACAGGCGAGTTAAACACTGCGTTAAGGAGAATCGGTTTCGATAAAGTATTCGATACAAACTTCACTGCAGATTTAACCATCATGGAAGAAGGTACGGAGCTGCTTAATAGATTAAAAGCAGCTATTGTTGATAAAGATGAATCGGTTAAACTTCCTCAGTTTACTTCATGTTCACCCGGCTGGGTAAAATATATCGAACATTTTTATCCCGAATATATTGATCATCTTTCAACAGCTAAATCGCCGCAGCAGATGTTTGGTGCAGTCATAAAAACTTTTTATGCTCAGGAATCAGGCGTAAACTCGGAGGACATAGTGACAGTTGCGCTTATGCCCTGCTCTGCTAAAAAGTTTGAATGCAATCGTCCCGAAATGAATGACTCCGGTTTTAAAGATGTTGATTATGGTTTAACAACCCGCGAGATGGCAAAGATGATTAGAGAAGCAGGCATTAACTTACCTGAAATGCCCAAAACTCATTTTGATTATCCATTCGGAGATGCTTCCGGTGCAGGTCTTATATTCGGAGCTACCGGCGGTGTTATGGAAGCAGCTTTACGCACAGCCTACGAGCTTGTTACCGGCAGAGAAGTCCCTTTCGAAAATTTACGAATTGAACCGTGCCGTGGATTCCAGGGAGTAAAGCAAGCTTCGGTTAAACTTGAAAATTGTCTGGAAAAATTTAACTTTCTTGAAGGAGTTGAGTTTAAGTTCGTAGTTGCCCATGGTACCGCAAATGCAAAAATCGTTATGGAAATGTTGAAACGCGGCGAGTTGAACGATGTTCATTTTGTTGAAATAATGGCTTGCCCGGGAGGCTGTATAGGCGGCGGCGGACAACCGATTCCTACAAGTGAAGTAATTCGTACAGCGCGCGCAAAAGCAATTTATGAAGAAGAAGAATCTTTGCCGATAAGAAAATCGCACGAAAACCCTCACGTAAATTATATTTACCAAAAGTTCTTAACCGAAGGACCTTGCGGTCATCTGTCGCACAAGCTTCTTCATACACATTACACCAAGCGGGGTAAATTTATCTCTTAATTTCTACGGCTCCTACCTTATTATGGCAGGAGCTGAATTTTATTTAAAAAGATTATTATATTTTATTGTTACTCTTTAAATAATTACTAAGTGCGCATGATGATTACTTTAGTCCCGTCCTGGGCGCGCCATTATGATGCGTTCTGGGATGCAATAAGAAGGCGTAACCTTTGGTACATAAAATTGCGGTACGGTGCTGTTGCAGTACTTACAATACTTGTTATCGCTGCGGAGTATCTGCTCGGTTTTACTTTCGAACCGGGGCAGCAAACAATGATATTTATCATCACTGCCGCAATTCTTATGTATAACGTTATACTTCATTCTGTCCGCAAATATTTAAAATGCACTCCGGGTAATTTTAATCCGCTGCATTTTAGCCTGCTTCAAATGCTGCTCGATCTTACAGCACTGATGCTTTTGGTTTTTTATACAGGCGGAGTAGAAACACCTCTCTACATGCTTTTTATTTTTCACATGATAATCGGCAGTCTTATACTTCCTGGTGTTGTTGTATACACAATGGCAGGGATGACTATACTAATATTTTCAGCGATGGTGTTATTGGTATATGCCGGCGTTCTTCCTCATTACCAGTTAACAGGTTTAACAGAATTTCACCTCTACGACAATTTTAATTATATAGCTTCTGTCCTATCAATTTTTGCATTTGTAATATTAACAAGCGTACTGCTTGCAAACAGAATTGCAAAACAGCTTTATAAAATTGAGCAGGATCTTGTTGAGTCCTTAGATAAACTTGGGAAAGCGGAAGAAGAAAAACAAAAATATATAATGGGCATTGTTCACGAAATTAAAACTCCAATTACAGCGGTTCGTTCATTTCTCGATCTCGTTCTTCAAAAGTATTTGGGACCTGTTACCGAGCAGATAGAAGTGAAACTAACCCGCGCAAAAATTCGCACAGATGAAGCGATTGAAATGATTAATCATGTTTTAAAAATTTCCCGGATGCGTTTAATTGATGATATTAGAACAGAAGAAGTTCGGGTTGAAAAAATCATAACCGAAATAATTAAAAAACAGCGCATCAATATTGAATCAAAAAATATTACTCTGCGCCTGCAAGATAAAAGGGAAGTAAAAAAAGCTGTTTCGGGCGATCATTTTTTAATTGAAATTGCCTTTTCTAACTTAATAAGCAATGCAGTAAAATACGTTGGAAACGGAGGAAAAGTAGAAGTTACGATTGATGAAGAGAATGATAAGTTAATTATCAATATTTCTGATAACGGCATTGGCATTCCCATTAAAGACCAGCAAAAAATATTTACCGATTTTTTCCGTGCTTCAAACATTAAAGAACGCAACTACGAAGGCGCCGGGCTTGGACTTTCGGTTGTTAAACAAATCGTTGAAAAGCACAATGGCACAATCAGTTTATTAAGCCCGACAAAATTTGGGACAGAAAAAAAACCGGGTACAAGTTTCACCGTGAGTCTGCCGCAAATTGGTTCTTCGATTGAAGAGAAAGAAAAAAGTCTTTGATTCAAGTTTTCCCCACAAATTAAATTCTGTATCAATAGTTTGATTTCCTACTTTCAGTCAGCTAATGATGACGGCAATTGTACATTATATTTCTATTCCCTTGTCTGTCTTTTTCTTAATTGTCTTCTTTTTTAATTCTCTTTCAGCATTTTCTTTCTGCAGTTCTTTTTTCAGCTCCTGCATCTCCTTTTGAAATTCTTTCATGTTTTCCTGTAAGGAATCCATCTGCAGGCGAAAGTCGAAATTCATATCGAATAAAAGTGAATCGCCAGAGAACATTTTAAATTTTGTAAGGCTTGAATCCGGGTTAATGTAAAAATCAAATCCTTTCATTTTGTTGAATGCCGAATCGAGATTATAAGACTGTGATTTAATAATAGAATCTATATTAGGCATCGGTACAACAAATGTTCTGTTCGAATCTCCCGAATCGATTTTAAATCTAAAACCCGATTTCCCTTCATTATCACCAAACGAAATTGAAAAATCTCTTAAATGTTTTGTTGCCTCCTCAATTTCCTTTTCAATTTCTTCCATATCGGGCAAAGCAAATTCGGGCATTTCAAAATTTGGAATTTCTACACGGCAGACTAAAGAATCCACCATGATTTTAAAGTTTGTTAAATCTGTCCCCTCGGATTTTTTGCTGCTCCGTTTTTTGTCAATAAACACTTTGAAATTAAGTTCGTGTGTTTTTCTCATTTCGTCCAGGGTCTTTAGTCTGTCTTCTTTTGCTTTAAGAAGTTCTTCTTTTAGTTGTTTTTTAATTTCACGTAATTCGTCTTTAAGTTTTTTCTTATCAATATTCTCTTTAAAAATTGTATCGGGGGTAAAGAAAATATAATTATCATCCGGTAAAGCACGCACCCTGTTAACCACCCTAACTACACTTCTATTATCATTAAAGTTATAACCGCCCGGAATAATTTTAACGAATTCTTTTTCGTTTGCATCTTTGGCAAATAGCATTAAGTCTGCAACTATAGCCTTGCTGTAGTTCCAAATATTCGAATTGATCGCAAGAGTATTTTTATCGTTGGAAAGCACCTGTGTTTCAAGCTCTTGCGCATACGATTCGAGAATAGAATCCATTTGCAGTTTTTGTTTTTGGTTTAGTTTTAACGCTTTAACAAATGTATTATAATCATCTTCGTAAACAATCTGGCTTGCCGGTTTTATTTCAAAATATTCACTTCCTTCCTGTTCCGAACCGAGAAGAAGATAATGATTTTTCTCCTCGTCAAGCGGCAGCCGCTGGTTTAATGCAAAGTTAAAAACATCTTCGTTTGAAATATTGGCAGCAAATAATAATGGCTGAAGATTTTCTTTGTAATATCCGACTAAATTGTCAGCCTGTTCCTCAACAATTTTATCAATCAATCCGGGATTGTAACGGAGGATGATCATCAACAATAGCGAGCCGAACACAGCGCCGATTATGGGAGAGTATTTTTTTAACTTTACAAACACCGGATTTGAGCTATTAATTTCCGCCATCAATCGTGTTTCAAAGTATGGCGATTCCGTTATCGGCTTGTATGCTTTTTGTGTAAGTTGTTTTAGTTTTTTTAAGCCGGCTAATTTTTCTTTTAACTCTTTTGATAATGCTATTTTTTCCTCAAGAGTTTTTTCTTCTTCATGCGACAGTTCGCCGTCAATATATGCTGACAGCAATTCTATCTCATCGTATCTTTTTTTCATCCTTTCAACTCCTGCTCGAGCGGCTTTAAGATATTTTTTAAGCCCTCTCGCGCTCTAAATATTCTCGACTTAACAGTTCCAATTTCGCATTGAACTGTTTCGGCAATTTCCTGGTAACTCAGCCCTTCAATATCTTTTAAGAGGAGGGGAGTACGCAGTTTTTCCGGTAGTCTTTTTATAGCTTTATGCATTATTTCCGGAACATCCGAATAAACTGTTTGCGATTCATAGAGATTTTCGTGGTCTTCTTTCATCGGAGTAAAAATACCTCTAATTTTTACTTTCCTAATATGATCCCGGCATTTGTTGATTGTTATCCGGTACAACCAGGTTGTAAACAGCGACTCGAACCGGAAGCTCTTTAGGTTTTTATAAACAGTTATAAAAACTTCCTGTGCAATATCATCAACACTGTCGGTGTTGGAAAGAGTTAGATATATAATATTTCTAACTTTTTCCTTGTGCCGATGCACCAGGTTTTTAAAGCAAGTTTCATCTCCTTCAATAAACCTTTGAATGAGTGAAAAATCGTCGTCAAGTTTTAAAATTTGCGGAAATTGCAATTCTTTCTTCTCATTATTTGAATCTGTTGGTTTAGACGCACTCACAATATTAATGTTCCTTAACTTCTAATTGGGAAAAATTATTTACAAAAATAAAAAAAAAGTTTCTTTTATAGACTTCTACCTAACCAATCACTTGCAAAAATAAAGGCATCTACTTAAATTGACTACCAAAAGAATTAGGAGTTCTTCAATGAAAATCAAAACAAGTGAAAGATACGGCGCAGTAGTTTTAGAATTAAAGGGAAATGTGATGGGCGGCGAAGACACGAAAGATTTTAACGATCATCTGCATAAACTTATTGATGATGATAAGAAAAATATTGTAGTTGACTTATCGAGCGTTAAATTTATGAACAGCTCCGGTCTTGGAATGCTCATCGGGGGACTTACAACAATGAAAAAGGCTGACGGTAATTTAAAACTTGCGCGTGTTACCGAAAAAATTGAAAGCCTTCTGATAATAACTAAACTCATCACTATTTTTGAATCTTTCGAAACTCTTGATGCAGCAGTTGAAAGTTATTCCAAATAAATTTTATTTTTTTTTCTAAAACGAGAACTCCGGATGTTCATATTCGGAGTTTTCTTTTTGTTTGCACAATAACCATTTAAACCCGCAAAAAGGAATTTTAATGAAAGTGACAGTATTAGTCGGCAGCCAATGGGGCGATGAAGGCAAAGGAAAAATTGTAGATATTCTAAGCGCTAATTATGATATCGTTGTCCGGTACCAAGGCGGCGCTAATGCCGGTCATACGGTTGCAATCGGAGATAAACAATATATACTTCATCTAATACCATCCGGAATTTTGCGCGAAGGTGTGATATGCGTAATTGGCAACGGAGTTGTAATTGATCCAACTGCGCTCCTTGAAGAAATCGAACTCCTCGAAAAACACGGCATTAGCGTGGAGGGAAGATTATTTATTAGCCACAATGCGCATCTCATTATGCCTTACCATAAACTGCTCGACTCTATAAGCGAAAGCGGCGGAAATAAAATTGGAACTACAGGCAGAGGCATAGGACCCTGTTACATAGATAAATACGCCCGTAAAGGGATAAGAATTGTCGATCTTCTAAACAGAAAAATTCTTGGCGAAAAAATAAGAGAAAATCTAAAAGAGAAAAACAACCTTCTTAAAAAAGTTTATGAACATGCAGAACTTGATGTTGACTCCATAATCGAACAGTATGAAGCTTTTGATGATGCCATAGATAAATATATAAAAGATGTGCCGGCTTACCTTAATGCTGCAATAACGGAGGGGAAATCAATTTTATTAGAAGGTGCGCAGGGCGCTCTTCTTGATGTTGACCATGGGACATATCCATTTGTCACTTCTTCAAATCCCACAAGCGGCGGTGCATGTACGGGCACCGGAATTCCTCCCACAAAAATTACTGATGTGTTTGGAATTGTAAAAGCCTATACTACACGTGTAGGCAACGGTCCATTTCCTACCGAGTTACTGGATGAAGTTGGTGAAAAACTGCGCACCGCCGGGGCAGAGTTTGGTGCTACAACCGGACGCCCAAGAAGATGCGGATGGTTTGACGCATTTCTTGTGAGATATTCATCACTAATAAATGGAACTGATACCGTTGCAATTACCAAACTTGATGTACTTAGTCATTTTCAGGAAATTAAAGTCTGTACCGGTTACGAATTAAACGGTAAGCCGCTAAAATCTTTTCCTACCGATGTAGAAAAATTGGCAAATGTAAAACCGATTTATGAAACCCTTCCCGGCTGGAATACGGATATTACAAAATGCGGATCGTATGACGAACTGCCTGAAGCAACAAAAAACTATTTATCATTTATTGCCAAAGAAGCAGGTTTGAAGCCCGGGATAATATCTGTGGGACCGAAACGTACACAGACTTTTTTCGTAGATTAAAATTATTCTACCGACTAATAATTTCAACTATTTCTTTTCCAATATAATTTCACATTGATTTTATCGGTGTAAAACCATCATTATTATAATGAAATTTTAGAAGGCAGATAAACTTTTTACTTTTTAATAAAGGATAAAGAGATGAAAAAGATGACTGGCGGACCGACAACGCTGAATATTAAAATTGCTCTTCTATTTGCAGCAACCTTAATGGCAGTCGGTACGTTGTACTATACGCAAGCTCTTGTTCAAAAACTTCAGGAAAAGGAAAGGCAGATAGTCCAGCTATATGCACAGGGGATAGAATACATTGCCAACTCTTCCGAACCGGATGTGGACATCACTTTCCTCTTTGATAATATCATCAAGCCAATCGACTTCCCGATGATACAAACCGACGCTGAGGATGATATTAATTTTGATTCGCACTCGGATATCAAAAATATTAGAAATATAGAGTACGATACAACGCTCTCTTCCGCCGAACTCGAAATGTTTTTCAAAGAAAAAGTTAGAGAGATGGACGAAACTCACCTTCCGATAATTGTAACTTACCAGGATTCAATAGTTCTTCAAAAAATTCATTTTGGTGATTCGGCTCTCATTAAACAATTAAAATATTATCCCTATTTTCAGATTACCATAGCAGCGCTATTTATTATCATCGGGTATATAGGATTCAGTTCAATTAAAAGAAATGAGCAAAGTAACATTTGGGTCGGTATGGCTAAAGAAACAGCGCATCAATTCGGCACGCCAATTTCCAGTTTAATGGGGTGGCTCGAATTATTAAAAATGCAATATAAAGATCCCGATAAAGTGCTCGACGTAGCCGAAGAAATTGGCAGCGATGTTGAAAAGCTTAATAAAATTACTTACCGCTTTTCAAAGATAGGCGCAACACCGGAAATCAAAAGCCGTAAAGTTTATGAAGAAATTAAAAGCGTTATTGATTATTTTCAACGCCGGCTGCCTCAAACCGGCAAGAGCGTTCAGTTAACCCTTGAAGGCGATGAGAAGGTTTGTGCAGAATTAAATTCGGAACTGTTTGAATGGGTAATAGAAAATCTCGTAAAAAATGCGCTTGATGCGATTGATCATAAAGAAGGAAAAATAAGCATCTGCGTAAAAGAAAACCGGACTAAAGTTGAGATTGATGTTTCGGACAACGGAAAAGGAATCGAGATGAAACGGCGGAAAGATATTTTTCGTCCTGGTTACTCAACTAAAAGAAGAGGGTGGGGTTTGGGATTAAGCCTTTCTAAAAGAATTATTGAAGAATATCATAAGGGAAAAATTTTCGTAAAATCTTCTGCGCCCGGCGACGGCACGGTAATCAAAATTATTCTTAAAAAAAGTTAACTCATTGCCAGCATTCGTTCAATCGGTTTTAGTGCCTTTGCAATAACTTCTGAATCAAGTTTAATTTCGGGTTGTTTGTTTTTCATGCAGAGGTAAAGTTTTTCCATTGTGTTCAATTTCATAAATGGGCAGTCGTTGCAGCTGCAGTTTTTATCAGGCGGCGCCGGGATAAATAATTTTTCTGGCGCCGCTTTTTTCATCTGATGAATAATTCCAGATTCTGTAGCAACAATAAATTCGGTTGAATTATCCTCTTGTACATAACGAAGCAGCTTACTCGTCGAGCCTATAAAATCTGCCCGGCTTAAAAGAGAGTCTTCGCATTCGGGGTGAGCTATTAATTTCGCAGTCGGGTGAACTAATTTTAACTCAATAATTTTTTTCTCGCTGAATGTTTCGTGTACGATACAAGTTCCATCCCAGAGGAGCATGTCCCTTCCTGTTTTCTTTATCAAATATTTTCCGAGATTTCTATCGGGTGCAAAAATAATCGGCTGACCGGAAGGAATTTGTTTGATTAAACTTTCGGCATTGCTTGATGTACAAATGATGTCACTTAACGCCTTAACAGCGGCAGTGCAATTAATATAAGTTATGGCGATATGATCCGGATGATGTTCCCGAAAGTTTTTGAACAACGGAGCGGGACAGCTATCTGCAAGCGAGCAGCCTGCGTCAAGATCGGGGAGAAGAACAAGTTTATGCGGATTTAAAATTTTTGCAGTTTCCGCCATAAAATGAACTCCGGCAAAAACAATTACATCAGCGCTGGTTTTCTTAGCTGTTTTAGCAAGTTCGAGACTATCGCCAACAAAATCTGCTATATCCTGTATTTCCGATTCCTGGTAATAATGAGCCAGAATAACTGCGTTTATTTCTTTTTTTAATTTTTTGATCTCTGTTTCAAAATCAATTTTTTCTTCTACTTTAAAATCGAGCATTAATAAACTCCAAATCTAAAAAATTTATTGTTGAACAACGGTATTCAGTTTTTTTACTACTCGTTCCAATATTATCCAAATATAAAATAGAAATCAATTGTTTTATTAGGCAAAACTATTTGTATTTATTTCGAGCAAGAGAAAATTACCATTCGAAAGACTTCCTGACATTTTACTCTTACATTTGAATCTTCATCCATCTGGAATTCCGAAAGTTTCACTTCAGTAAGTAAAACTGGCTGTCAGCAGGATGTAATTATTACCGCAGTTGTTTAAAGAGGCTCGTGTTGTTAAGTAATATTGGCTTTTTTCATACTACAAATTGCGGCACGCGGATTGCTATAATAAACCTAAAAGAAATAGTTTAAGCATAAAACCCCTCCACAAAATGACACTCAACACTGCCGGACTGATGCCCTCAAGTCCGGCAGTCAACTTTTAAACCATTACACGGCGAGACACAAGTCTAAAGTTAAAACACAATAAAAACCTTTGGTCAACGGATAAACAGAAATATTATATCACAAATTTTTTTATGATCTTGGTTGCCGTCTACGCAACGCTAAGATTGAATAAAAATGTGATTTTTTATTTTGCAGATCACAGCAAGCAAAATAGTTAGAAACGCAGGGCGATTCTCTGAATCGCCCTTGTGGTTTACTTCAATTCATTCCTGTATTGGTTGAAACAGAGTTTCGATCTACAGCCTTGCGTAATGTGGCTCAGCAGTTAATATGATTCTGTTTCGTTCAACTGTTATCTATTAAACTTTTTGCGAACTAATATTTTGCCAAATATTTTCAGAATATTTTTTCGTTTTGTAGGATTAAAAAAGGCACCGCAGTTGGCGCCCTTGAAAATGATGGGAAGGAAACCTATAACGCAGTTATGAAACCAACTCCAATACGTCCGAATTTGTTAATGAAATCATGCGTGTATTCACCAACAAGACGGAAGTTACGTCGAAGCATATAGCCTGCATGTGCAGAGGCTCTTCTTGTCATCGCAAATTTTTCCATCTCTACCCAGTTGAAAAGTCCGGCTAAATACCACTTGCTATCATCGCCTTCAGGCATGAATAGCAATTCTGCAAATGCTCCGCGTGTGTTAATCTCTGCTGCTGGGTTAGTAACGAATAAAGGATTTTTGTCTCTTCGTTCAACGTACTGTAAGTTAAGTTCGAATGGTTCAAGTGATATTGTGGCATCGGGACCTGCCATCCATAATTCATTTACTTCGCCTGTTTTCTCTTCGTTACCGTAATAACCAAATGCTCCAACCCGCAGATGATCTCCGATATCCTGTGAAATTCTGCCGAAAACATTTTTATATTTATCATCATCAAAACTTTTTATAGCATTGGCTTTGTCAATTCCGTTGCCATTCAATACTTCGACGATAATATCGGTTCCGGTTTCAAAACCGTAGGTCAGCATAATTCCTCTGTCGTAAGTAAGATTTATTCCCGAGTTGCCTACTTTAGTTTTGTACACTTCATAATCGTCAAAGGTTAATCTTAATTCTCTTTTGAATAGCGGATCGGAAACCTGAAATTGCCCAACGTAAGCATCAAGTTCGGAGCCAAAAATATTATTGAACATAATAAAAGCATCTTCAATTCCGGCAACCTCGCCTCTTTCACTAAAGAAGAAATAAAAATAGTAGGCAACATCTTTTGCAATGGCACCCCCGGAAATTAATTTGACAAGATAAGGAGCATTAAAATCGGACTGCTTTGATTTGGAATTGTTATAAGTGAGATACCCTTCAAGCCTTACAGCTAATGGCAAATCTCTAATAAGACTTAATTCGTTATCTCCCGTCTCAACGTAATACCGCGGGGCATCCTGTTCGGCTATATTAAATCCATTACCGGCAAACTCATCTCCGTATGCTTTTAATTTTGGGAATGGTGAATGACATGTTTTACACGTCATATTATATTTTCTTGCAAATGCCGGAATAGCGTATGAAAAATCAACTGCCATAAACAGAATAACTATTAGCAATAAAAAATATTTTTTGTTCATAATAATCCTCATGGTAAAATTGTAATGCTGGTGGAATGATCATTGACTTTAATAATTTCTTCTTCATCATCGGGCACATTTAGAAAATCAGCAACCGGTTTTACAAGTTTTTGATAATTTAATGTTGCGGTAATTTTCATTGCTCCGGGTGCTGCATCATTGGGAATAGTAAAGGAACATGTTTCAAGTTTTGTTTCGCGCGGACCTATCCGGTAATCAACGCCGAGCGATTTTGTATTCCACTGCTGAATAGTCATTCTTCCCTGCGGATCGAAATAAGGCATCCGGAATATACGATCCCCGATAGGAATACCATCCCGCTGTACGCCTTTGAAGTTAGGATCATCAAGTGCAATTCCCATATCCTGGTAAGCAAGTTCGTCGCTTCCAATCGTCCACTTTTCACCTTCAAAACCTTTTTTATCTACCGGCAAATGATAGACTTTTCCTTTTGCATCAACAGCTTCCACATGCATCCAAACGATTCTGTCTTCAACCGAACCGGAAGGAAATTTATGTCCGGTTTTTTGATTAAATAATGCAATAGTGAATTTTACATTTTCCCCCGGTTCAACTTCTCTAATATCCGGATGAATACGCAATTCAATTACGCCGCGTACTTTGCCAGGATCATGCGCGCCATGAAAAAGATGCTGTCTTGCATCCGGGTATTTATTTCCCATCGATGCAGTAACTCCCTCAGCTTTTGTCATATGACAGTCCTGACACTTTACGCCTTCTTTTGAATAAGGTCCATCTTTCCATTCAAGATGAGTGGACTTAACCCAAACACCGTAAGGAGATTTTTCATTGTGGCAAGTTCCGCAAAATTCAGCCGTGCTTAAAAATTCGTTTTTCACTGATTGATGTTCGGGCGAATCTACATTACCACGAACACCTTGTTTCGTATTCCCGGGCTCAATGATATAATTAAAATTAAAGGGAGTGTCGCCTTGAAAACCGGTAATTGAATGACACACATCGCATGAAACCGATTCATTTGCCCGAGACATTTTTTCAGGAAGCGGAGGAGGAACATCCCCTGCTAAAAATGCTATTGGCGTATGGCAGCCGTTGCAGCCTGCTTTTACACCTGCTACAACAGGATCTTTTTCGGCGTGCGGAACAGCAAGTTTAAAGTATTCTATTTCGTCCCAGTGGTGAGTATATGCCTGCGACATCATAGACTGTGACCACTGCTGGAAAAAATCTACATGGCAGGATGTGCCGCAAAGTTTTGGAGTCTGGAAGTCTTCATATTTCATCGTCCCGAGAGCTTCGTCTCCAACTTTTACCTGAGCAAAGGTGATTGATGAAAATATTAGTAGAGTTATGATTACTTGTAAGAGTTCTTTCATCGCTTTCTCCTTTCTAATTTTGAATAGCGGTAAAAACTTCTGATATCAGTTTAACTTCGGCATAAATATAAAAAATATTAATGATAAAATTAATAGTTGCTCCTACTATTTCTTACCACAGCATGAAGTTGTCTACACTCATTTTTTCCTAATTCAACCTAACAAATTAGCAGAATAATAATGGAACAAATAATTGCCCTGACCATTAGGAGGGAAAATTCAATTTAATATTTTGATCAAGGGTTTTTATTCATTTCCCATTCAAGCATATTTTGAAATTAATTTACTGCTGTAAAAGCTGTACCGTTAGTGGTAGAGAAGATTTATCTCTTTAAACCATTATGTTTATTTTAATGTAAAAAGAAAATGGAGTTGTAAGTTGATGTTGAAATTATTCCGAATTAATACTATTCATTGCTTAACTTCGCCTGTATTGTTAAATTAGTTCAGCAAATAATTGATATTAAAATTTTGCCGATAAAGAAGACGATGGAAAAACAATGAAGTTATATGAACTACTAAAAAAAGAATTGGTTTTAGCCGATATTAAAAGTGAAAATAAAGAAGACGTAATCAATGAAATGATTGATCTATTTAAAGAAGACGCGCGTGTTGACGATATTGAAAAAGTTAGGGAGTGCGTTTTAGAGCGGGAAAGAATTATGTCCACCGGTGTAGGGAAAGGATTCGCTATACCGCATGGTAAAACCAATTCTATAAGAGAAATACTTGCCGCATTCGGCAAAACGAAAAGGAAAATTAAATACGAATCGTTGGACGGCAACCCTGTTCACCTTGTATTTCTACTTGTCGGAAAAGATAATCTTGTTAGCACACACATAAAACTGCTCAGCCGTATTTCCCGAATGATGAATAAAGATGAGTTCAGAAATCAATTGATCGAGGCAGAAACTAATGAAGAAATAATAGAATTATTTAAAAAAGAAGAAGAACACTATTTTGATGTGTAACTTTTTCCCTTCAATGAAATTTTAAACCAAATCTTAGACATGATAAAATCAATTACCGGTACCAAAGATATTCTTCCGGAAGATATACAGCGCTGGAATTTTTTAGAAAGTATTGTTGAAAAAGTTTTTGCTTCCTTTAATTATAAAGAAATAAGAACTCCTGTTTTTGAAGAGACCGCACTTTTTGCAAGAGGAATAGGCGAAGCAACCGATATAGTGGGAAAAGAAATGTACACTTTTATCGACAGAAGCGAAACAAGTATTACACTAAAGCCCGAGATGACAGCCTCTGTAGTGCGTGCTTTCGTAGAACATTCGCTCGGCACAAAACAACCGCTCAACAAATTATTTTACATAAGCCCGATGTTCCGGCAGGAAAGACCGCAGGCAGGCAGGTTCCGGCAGTTTCATCAATTTGGTGCGGAAGCCATCGGCAGCAATTCGCCTCTGTTAGATGCCGAAATGATACAGATGGCTTTCGATATTTTTAAACTGCTCGGTTTAAAAGATGTAAGCGTAAAGATAAATTCTCTCGGGGTTCCCGAATCGAGGGAAAAATATAAAGAGCTTTTGCGCAACTATCTTTTTGATAAAAAAGATAACTTATCGGAAGACAGCCGCATGCGATTTGAAAAAAATATTTTAAGAATTTTCGACAGCAAAATTGAATGCGACCGGGAGATAATGAAAAACGCGCCTCTTTTGATTGATTACTTAGACGAGGAAAGTAAAAACGATTTTGAAATTGTAAAAGAAGCATTAACACGGGGAAACATTCCGTTCGAAATAGACCCGAAACTGGTTCGCGGATTGGATTATTATACAAAAACAACGTTTGAAATAGTAAGTGAAAAAGTCGGCTCACAGAGCGCGTTGTGCGGCGGCGGCAGATATGATTTGCTTATTGAACAGCTCGGCGGAAAGCCTACTCCGGGAGTTGGATTTGCCGCAGGTATTGAAAGAATTCTTCTTGCATGTGAGAACGAAAAAGCATTTTCAATTCCGGAAAGTTCCATTGATTTATACATAACACGCCTCGACAAAGAACTTGAAAAATTTGTGTATGATATTGCCTCTTACTTCCGAAGAGAAAACTTTATCGTTGAAATTGATTACCTTGACCGCAGCGTTAAAGCACAAATGCGCGAAGCAAATAAACTCGGCAGCCGGTATGTTTTATTTGCAGGTGGCGAGGAATTTCAAAACGGTTTGCTAAATTTGAAAAATATGGCAGATGGCATTCAAAAAACTTTTGATAAAAATAATCTTGAAGAGATAAAAAATTATTTGAAGAAATAATGGCATTAAAAAGACAAAAGAAAGTTCCACAAATACCGAGGACGAGAGAAAAGTCTATCGATAAGATGAAATATTCTACGCCTAAAAAAAAGGAAGGGGAGATTGAATATATCTGCAATGTTTATTTTTATTTTAATCCTCATTCGAAGAAACAGCAGTACTGTTTTTCGGTTGAAAAAATAAAACTATTTTCGTCATTAAATTATGAGCTGACTTTAATGGCGGAAAAAAAGAAAAAGGAAATTGACATTTCCGTTCTCGGTTTAAAAGCCAAACAGGTTTATTTCACCGAATCGGGACCCGCGGTAGGCAGTGTCTGTTTTGAAGATGTTTACGGAGAACATATAGTAAACCTAATCAAACCGGATGGAACAATTAACAGCGCTGATTTTAGTTTTAATATGTTTAAGAAAGAAATCATTCTCTTAAAAGAATTTATGCCGGCAAAAAAGAACAATCGTAAGTTTTGCAAATTCAAAGTTGCAGACAGTTATTTCACTTTCGGAAGCTGAGGAAATTATGTATCCAGAATTATTTAAAATCGGACCATTCACAGTTTACAGTTACGGGCTTATGCTCGGCATTGCATTTATAATAGCAAGCTGGCTCCTTAACAAAGAACTCGAAAGGAAAAAGATAAGCACTAACTTCGGCACCGAGATAACTCTTCTTGCAATAGTTTTCGGAATAGTAGGAAGCAAACTTTTTCATCTGTTAGAAAATTTTGACGATTTCATTAAAGACCCGATCGGGATGACTTTTAACCCCGGGGGACTAACCTTTTACGGTGGATTGATACTTGCCATTATAGCAATTGGAATTTATACAAGAAGAAAAAAAATTCCTTTTCTTCTTCTTGCAGATGCAGCAGCGCCAGCGCTTGCGCTTGCTTATGGCATAGGACGAATCGGCTGCCATCTTGCCGGCGACGGCGATTACGGAATCCCAACAAATTTACCCTGGGGAACTAACTATGAAAACGGAACAGTACCGCCATCGGCAATGTTCAACGGAAGCGATATTGCCCAAAATTTTCCCGGTGGAATTGTTCCCGATAACACGCCGCTTCATCCAACGCCTATTTATGAATTAATTTCGGCGATTATTATATTTTCCATACTTTGGAAATTGCGCAATAGAGATTGGGTTAGAGGAAAACTGTTTATGTTCTATTTGATCTTCACAGGAATTTCGAGATTGTTAGTTGAGACAATAAGGTTGAATCCGCGTTACATTTTTAATTTATCCGAAGCTCAAATAATTTCCATCATAACTATAATTGGCGGGACTATCGGGGTGGTTTATTTTTCCAAAATAATAAGCGATAAAAAACACGAACCGCAGACTGAATTATCAGGTTCCGGAAAAGAAACTGAAAAAGTTAAAAAGCAGCGTAAACCGAAGAAGTAATTGATGAAACAAATCATCGGGCGTAAGCCTGTGCTCGAAGCTCTAAACTCCCGGGATGATATTTCTCAGGTTTATATCCAATTCGGACAGCAGGGGGGAATAATAAATGCAATAAGGGTTGCCGCAAAAAAACGCGGAGTAAAAGTAAACGATATTCCTCTTCAGAAATTTAAAACTCTTACCGAACATCAAAATCCACAAGGCGTTATTGCGTTTATATCTGAACAGAGATTTTTTTCGCTCGAACAAATAATCTCAGCGTCAAAGAAAACAGAAAAACCACTGCTGCTTGCTCTCGATTCAATTCAGGACACACACAACCTCGGCGCTATTTTGCGTACTGCTGAATGCAGCGGGGTCGACGGAGTTATTCTTACCAAACACAACAGCGCGCCGATAAACGAATCGGTAGTTAAAACATCAACCGGAGCGACAGAGCATTTGATGATCTGCCAGGTTAACAATCTTGTCAACGCATTAAAAGAATTAAAAGAAGAAGGCTACTGGATTGTAGGCTCATCGCTCGAAAATGCGAAAGAATATACTGAGGTAGATTACAATCTCCCGCTTGTGCTTGTGCTCGGGAATGAAGAAAAAGGGATTAGAAGATTAACTGCCGAAAAATGTGACTTCCTTGTAAAAATTCCTATGAAAGGGAAAATCCAATCGTTAAATGTTTCCGTGGCTGCAGGTGTAATGCTTTTTGAAATAAACAGAAAAAGAAGTATCCGATAGACAACGAATGTCAAATTTCAGCATATTCACCTTGTAAGTTCAAAAGTATTCCCCACCTAAAAATTGATTTTAGCGTTTCCTACTTTATGCAAAAACATGTTAAAGTTTCTTTATTGATGGGTTCAATTTTGCTATCATTTCTGTCAGAGTTTGCGAGACATACTTGTTGGCAATTTTTGGTCTGTGCGTTGGCTTCCTTCAACAAGTTCAGGACAAGTGTGTAAATTGCAAATGTGCTGTTCGTGGGTTGGCTTTTCTATTTCCTATCTTGCGGGGCGGCAAAAAAACTAAAACTTTTTCTTTCATTGTCATTTCGTTTTTCATTCTCAAACCATTTTCATTGTCATTGTCTCTGTCTTTCTACGCCTTGTTGGTAACGCTTTGCGGTATGAAACGTTTGGAAGAGAGGGCTACGTTCGTATCCACCGTTGTAAAAAGTTGATGCGTGGCATAATGCTCGAATAACCACTTCACCCCAACTGTTTTATATTGTGTGTTATCGGTTCCTTGTTATTGTCTGTCCACTGTGTAATTCAGTTCAGTTACCCCGCAAGTAAATTGCCGAGTAGTAGTCAATAGTTTTAGTTTTATTTTGTTTTTGATGTCTACAAATAATGGAATGCCTTGTCCAAGAATAATTGGATTAACAAATAGCCAGTAGCCGATAATTAAATTTAGTTGAATAAGTGAATACGTTGCTGTCGGACTGCCCAAAAGCAAAATGTCTTCACTCCCGCCATTGCGGGATTGTTTTATTTCATTTATTCTGTGCTGAAGGTTTTCGCTGATAATTGTTGTGTTGGTCAAACCCGTGTCTTCCATTGTTTTTGATACAACAATTTTGTGAACTTTACTATACCACTTAGAATGCTCAATGTCGTGCTTGCTTGCTGTAGGCTTATCTGCTGCGATAGTCCAATAACTTTCCATCATCTGATAAGTGACTCGTCCATATTATGCAGTGTCGCCTTCGCTAATCCGCTTACCGACATAATCAAAAATTTCTTCATCAGCTTTAATCCAGTTCATTTCTCCGTTCGGTCCTGCTACAAAACCGTCAAGCGATATGTGCATAAAGGAAATTATTTTTCTCATATAGTTCTATTTTTTATTGTTGTTTATGGTTTGTTACTGTCTTTTAACAATTACCGCCAACGGAATGGCTGTATGTTTTTGTTGCCGATCTCGAAGCACTTTTCTGTCAACTTACACAAAAGTTTATTAGAAGCAGAAACGCTGAAATCCGCACCGTCCCGGCAAAAAAATATACCGCCTGTTACCACCTGGTGTTCATTGATCTGTCTTTGTAAACCAATGTCAATATTGAGTTTCCATGTCATTGTTGAGTGCTTTTTTGTCTGATTTGTTCGCTTTCAAATGCTTATTACTGTTATGATGACATTAGAAGTAATTAGCTTTGATTTTGTAGTTGCGCTTAATGAAAAGATTTTAAAAATGAAAATGGTTTCCGACTTTAGTAATTGGAAACCCTTAAGAAAATATTTCGATTGATATTCTGCTTGTTCTTTCGCGAACATTGCAACTACAATTCCGAAAATAACATGCCCCATAATGCCTCCAATCATAATCAACACCATGCTGCCTTCCATTGGCAATCCCATCATTGATGAGATTATTTGAGGAGTACTCAGTCAGAGTTTACTGGCGGATCCGCCTACTCGACTATATGCAGCGCGGCGCATTTAGGGAAGATTAGTTTTTAATTATGAAAGTGCAATACATTCTACCGAAATTAAGATGCGTCTTGGAAAAGGCATAACCTGTGGTGTACTTCTTACTGGGGCATTTTCTGGGAAGAATTCGCTATAGATTTTATTTATTATACTGAAGTCATTTCCAGTTACCATAAAAATTGTTGTCTTTATAATTTTAGACATATTACTTCCAGCTTCTTCTAAAACAGTTTTAATATTTAGAAAGCATTGTCTTGTCTGATCTTCAAAATCAGCGCTATTTACTTTTCCCGAAATAGGGTTAATGCCAGGCATTCCCGATAAAAAGATATATTGGTTTGCGATTACAGCTTGGGGAAATACTTCTGTCATTCTTGCGACCTTTGAAGTATTAAAAATTTTTCTTGTTGTCATAATAAATTTCAAATTAAATATACGTTAACTAAGGTTGCTTATACCGCTTTTCACAGCCTGGTGTTCTTTCATTTGTCCTTGTAAACCATAGTAAATATTGAGTTTCTATGTCATTATATTATCGTAAATGTTTTTCAAGAAAATTGCATTGTGTTTTACTGGCTGTCTTAAATAATTCACCAGGATAATACAGAAGCCCGAAGTGCCCGCCATCCATTTCAATTAATTCTTTTTGTGAAAGGATCTTATCAAACACCATACGTGAAACGGTAGAATTAGCCCCTTCCATTTCATCATCATTTGCTATCATCATTAACACTGCTGCTTTAATGTGCTTTGCGCATAAACCGGGATGAAAGATAGTTATGGCATTTGGATTAACGTAAGTGGCAGCGTTTTTCCAAAGCGTATTATACCTTCCACCATATTCAATAAACCAGCGAAAAGCAGTCAATGGCTTCAATAGTGAAGGAGTGCCCTGCTGGTCAAATGATACTACCGGCATAGGACCAATTGTTGTTTCCGGTTTTCCTGTTACATCCCCATGCTTGAAATAATCAATCATTGATTTACACAATGCGCCGTCTTTATTAGCAGGTGGAGGACTATCACCGCAAGCAGGAACCTGCACTACAATTGCTTTTACCCTTTTTTCAACAGCCCCCACAAGCAGCACTTCTGCACCACTCATACTGTCGCCCCACAGTGCAATACTATTTTTATCAACAGCAGGCAGCGTGTGTACATAATTTAACGCATCCACATATCCACGTGCCTGAAGCCATTTATTTATTTCCTGCCTTGGTAATCCATCGCTGATTCCGAAATTCAGATGGTCATATAACAATACGGCAAAACCAGCCTTGCAGAATTCTTCTGCATATTTATCTGCAATCATGCCATTGATAGTTGCAGTAAACCCGTGAGCCATTATAATAATGGAATATGGTTCGAGACTATTTTCAGGAAGATAAAGTCTTCCACGAATAATTGAACCCTGCGAGGGAAATTCAACCAGTTGATATTTTATAAGTTCTGTTGCCATAACATTCAAACATAAAATAATTGCAAAAAAGAAGAAGAATATTCTTTTCATAATAAAGTGTATTTGATACGAAAAACAAGGCTCATTTAACCACTCAAAGGTCAATTTCTTGTAAGTGCTGTTAGCGGTTAGTGCTACTTTTAGTAATTAGTTAGTCAGCTTTCAATGGTGCGCCAACTACTTTCATGTCATGGTCTGCAAAAACTTTTGCGATTTCTTCTTTTGTCGGCGGAGAAGTCCATTTGTCTGTAACCTTAAAAAATGCTTCCATCTTTCCTGCTGGCAAATAAGAAACTATCATCTTTCCTTTTTCTGTCAGTTGAATAAAAGCATGCTGAACATTTCTGGGAAGAAAAATAGTGTCGCCCGATTTCATTTGATATTTATCATCACCAACTTGAAACAAATATTCTCCATCAATTACATAAAACCATTCGTCTTGGAAAGGGTGAATATGCAATGGAGGACCTCCGTTTGGAGTAAGTCCGGTTTGCTCAAACACCGCTAAATCATTTTCGGTGTCAGCCCCGGAGATTTTGATGTCTAATGTGTTCAGTGTAACACCTTTCATTTTGAAGTGTTCGCCAAATCTCGCTTCACCTGCGTTTACTTTAAATCCTTTATCAGTTCTCATAAAAATATTGGTTTTAATTTTTGCAAAAATACTCAATGGAAATAGAGCAAGTGCAGATAAAATAAATGTTCCTCGTTTCATATTAATGCCTTTGTTTTAATTTGTTTTTGTCTGATTACACTCAAAGCAACATTTAGCATTGTTAGTTTTATTATTCTGACTCTTAATATAATCAGGGACTTGTATGTTAAAACTAAA
>Ga0210034_1001187_pt1 | contig 23639 bp, 9 predicted proteins | sample CryGeymeta201505_FD_185466 | JGI IMG/M metagenome (GOLD analysis project Ga0210034, IMG submission 185466) | Groundwater microbial communities from Crystal Geyser aquifers in Utah, USA - Crystal Geyser metaG 2015-05 (SPAdes) (version 2) | ecosystem: Environmental > Aquatic > Deep subsurface >... | reverse complement strand
GCTGTTCGACTAAGAGAATTTCGAATTAATTCTTCTACTACTACCCGTGCTTCATACTTCACAGAATCACCCGAATTGTAGGCCGTGTACAGTCCAATCACCGTAAAGGTTCCCAATGCAATCAGTGCTGTCGATCCAAACGCCAAAAACATTTGAGTTCGGAGTGTGTACCGACTGTTGAGACATAATGATGTAATGCCCATTCTTGTAACTTGTAATAGTATTATGGAATCTTTAGTCTAATGAAGGAGTCTGTATGAAATTACCAATAAATGTTGTTTACTTTCGAGTTTTTACCAGGTACCGCAGTAGAGTCTCTATCTTGGGACATATATTATTACAGAAGCACAAATGGTGTGAAGAGGTACCAGGTAGGGTTGTTTAGCTCTACTCTAGCTAGTACAGTAGTAGGTCTCTTGTGTCCTCTTGTGTTTGCTCCTTCCTTTCTTGTGGTTGTGAACAATTAGTACTACTACCTGGTACTATCACCAGGTAATTAAGAGCTTTGGCAGATTTGATGACCATAATAATAATGATTCGATGATTAATTCTTTTGTGTTAAACGGGATCGACATTTCAAACTTTCAATAGAAATGACTCAACATGACTTTATTCGAGATACCAGGTACAGTACTACAAGCTAGCTAGTGGTAGTCTCAAATACCAGGTACAGTACCTTTGTCAGTAGGTTTTCTGTCCTTCTTGCATGCCGGAGGCCGAAGTGCGTGACACTCTACTTCTACTACTACTAGAGTAAAGCTGACACTACCGTAGGATTTCTACACAAAAAATAATTTTGGATGCACATCTCACCCAAAACACAAAAAGAGTAGCGCAATGGAAAGCTCTCATCATTAGCTTTCCATTTATCCATTGAAGACAATGGTACCATGTAATGCTGTCCTGTTGTGGACCATAGACTGATGTGGAGGTTGAGGGGGACATAATGGTCCTAGCTGAGCTACCGTTAACACGGTGTATCGAGTGTAGAAGAAAAAGAAATCATGTTAACTAGTAGGACGAGTGGTGGCTCCTGTTGCTGGCTCATGTACCTCCTCGTCGTTCGTCTTCTTGAAGGAATCCAAGGTCCACAACTCTTCAATGAGCTCCTCTTTCTGCATCTTGGCAATGCCTGGAATCTTTGCTGTATAGTAATACTTGAGCAAATCTAGTAGCTGTCTCTTGTTGAACGTCTGGAACCTCTTCTTGCACGACTCTTCCACTGATGTTGAACCCACACCATTGTCATCTTCTCGTCCATTCATTAGACCCTCCAACTCAGGCATCTTTGCTGCTTGTACTTCCTGGAATGCCTGCTCCACTTGATGCTTCTTATCCTTCTTCTCTTGAGCTCTAGCAGTGGCATCTGCTTTCTTCTTCTCTCTCTCGGCCTGTACTTCAGCACTGATCTCTGCAACAGATGCAACAAGCGTGTTGAACTCTTTCAATGCATCAAGACGTTTGGAATCATTCAGGCATCTAGCATAGCTGGCCACATTACCTTCTAGAACATCAAGTCTTCTCTTGGCTAGCTTCTTCTTTGCTCCAGCTCCTCTTACGTCATACATTATGTAGCCTTGTAAGACATTCTTGTAACTTGGATTGAAGAGCTCCACTTGATCACTTGTCATCTCCACGTTCAGTGCATCCGATGGTTGCAGTGGTCCTTTGGAGTTCCAGTTCATTTGTGCAGCATGATTGCACATATGTCCAAAGAGCTCTGTTGTGGCAGAGCACATGGAGAGGATGTGTTTCTTCTTGGGGTCAGCTTTTTCTTGTTGATACGCTTCCATCAGTCTTGCAGGCCTGAGAGAGAAGAACTTGTCTATCTTGTTGTTGGAAGTCCTCGTCATCGTCGTCCCTTCTTCTTCCTCTTTCAAATGCTTCTTGTGTGCCTGCGAGAGCAACTTGGTGTACTCCTCGTCTGTTGTGGTAATGACCTTGTCGTCTCGCTTGGCAGCAAGATAACATGATCGTGCCTTATGAATATCTTCCAGTGGGACGTACCGTGTCAGCTTCCTAATATTTTCAGTGCACCAAACAGCACCAGCAGTGGTGGTGGTCCCTTCTTCCTCCTCGTCTTGTTCTTCATTGTCGTCTTGTCCCTTCTTTGCCTTGTCATACATCCGATCCACTGCCATTACAAAGTTCTCCCTTATCTCTGGAGGCATCCTTCTCCAGAAAGCAGGCATTGCATCATACAAACCAAAGGTGTGGTCATCATAAAACATTCTTCCAGATGCCAAGACTCCTTTACTCTCCAGTTTCTTCACCCAATCCTCAAACGACAGTCTATACTTTGGATGGAGATTAACTCGAACGAACGAGTTGATCCACACATTGCTGCTTACCTTTGCTTGTGCATCAGCTGCAATCTTGATGAGATGCCACTGGGACATCATCTGTCCAAGGTTCTTTTTGATGCGAATAAGATTCACATTGAGGAGCCTCTTGTCAGCCTTTGCTGTTAACTGATCGTAGGCTTGATTCACATGCGAGCTGTTGCCTTCTTCTTTTATGATAAGGATCTTATGCTGTGCGAAGATTCCATGAGCCTCATTGACAGCACACCACCAATTTGGATGGTCCACAATGACTGGCATCTTCCGTATTCCATGACACAGCTTTGGGACTATCTCCAACGAGACTGTACGTCTGTAAACACGGGACTGTCTGATTCAGAGTAATCACGAATCTGAGTACTTCTCTCGCGCGCAATTCGGAGTCATTTAAGGTTAATTTTGTTCTTAAATGTTTTTTTTAATTCTGTGTTTTTAAGTACTCCAATGCAGACTAAATCAGTTTCCTAATTAGCGAAATAGAATTCATGGGCTTTTAACAATAATAAAAGACTTCGAATTAATATTAAAAGTAGAGGCTTTGATGCAGAGTGCATTCTACAGTCGTTGGAGACTCCGTGGTTCCAATGAAGTAATGTACGACCTTGTTTTGTCTGTTAGGTTGCCTACTTTCAAATATTAATGAGAAGAAGGATTAAGAAATCAGAATCATGTTGCAGCTAAAACGTTGTCTATTGTTTCATTGTCTGTAATTAGAAGGATACAACAGAAGTAGTATGTATTGTTGTCCCCACTGCAAGAGCAAGGTTAAGACGAAGTCCAGTCTTAACCGGCATTTGAAGGAAGCTTGCAAAGTTCTAAAGAATGCCAACAGGAGGAGGCCAACGTCTGAAATTCAATTGGGATCGCCTTCGGGTTCAAGTCAACTGTCTGCCTTAGGGAATCCGGAGTACCTGCCCCCCGCATTCACAGCAAACGCTACCATTGAATCCGTTACGTGCGAGCTTAATAATTTTGATGGACTTTCCCCTTTGAAGTTTACCCCTCAGAAGCGGAGTTGTGTACACGAAAATCTTTCCGATTCAAATAAAGAACCTCGACAACAAGCTACTCCTGCCGCACCTACAGTAGCACCAGCGGAGTCAGTTGTGGCTCTGAATTTCGAGGATGATATTTCTTCTTCCAGATCACACATTCCTAACGGTGATGATGATTCTGCACTCCCTTCAGATAATGTGGAAGATGATCTTTCCAGTGATTCTTCCGTTTCTGTGGTGTTATTGGAGGCTGTTGACTCTGATTCCGAGGATTCCTCTGCATCTGAAAACGAGAGTATTGCCGATTCTGTATTCAATTTGAACTCCGTATCTGGAATTGAGAGGATCCGGACAAGTGTTTCTGATTTTGACCTTAATTTTTTAGAGCAGGAGGATGCAGACAGTAACCTTTCCTCTGGCTCCGAAATCAGTGTTGACTCTGCAGTTGACCGAATTATTTTGGAAGAGAACAATCCTGAAGTTTCGGAGGAATTTTTCAAAGCTGAAGATTTTATGGATGTATCAAGTTGTGTTAATTCGGAAGCTCCAAGTAATCTTCGCGTGGAAGAGGAGTTACTTTTGCACATCATAAAGGAAGAGCAGCTTCCTCCTAGAGTGTTCGATCGAATTATGAAATGGGGCCGACTCTGCCGTGATAACAACTACGACTTTGAGGCTCCGGGTTTTCGCACTGTTATGAAGCGTTGGAAGGATCATTATTTGAACTCTGCTCTGAAGGAGCCTTCTTTAAAGTATGTCCAGGAAGACTGGCAGAGTGTACCTTCCCAAGTTCCTGTGATTGATCCTTTGCCTCAGATAACAGCTATTTTGAATGATTCCGAATTAATGGCGGGCGCACTTTGGAGTTCGGATGTCAGGACTTCGGTTGATGGTTCTCGTCTCTACGGTGATATCAATACTGGGAATCAGTGGTGTATGGCAGAGAGAAAGATGAATTCGAGAATCAAAGTTGATGATCCACACTCTGCTTGCCATCATCATTGTGGAGTGTTACTATTTGATGATAATACTATGGGTGATGGGCTTGGACGTCTGCAGATTCAGCCGGTTTTGGGAACCATATGTATTCTTCCGAAGCAAAGCAGACGTAATGTGAAGGGTTGGTTCATACTTGGGATAGTTCCTCCTTACCCGCGTACGTCTCAGGAACGAACTGCAGACAGGAACAAGCTGAAAACCAAGCACCAGTATTTGCAATGGTATCATGCGTGCCTTGCTGAGATTCTTGAACCTCTGAATCGTCTATGTCGAGATCGCAGGGGTATACCTTTCATGATAAATGGGCAGTGTCGCATTCTGCATTTCGAACTTGCAGGCATTATTGGAGACACAAAGGGTCATGCGGAGATGTGTGCTAATTATAATGCACATAGCAGTGTTATATCAAAGTGCAACCGTGATTGCAACATCCCACAGCGAAACGCAGACAATCCTTTCTTCCGTTGCGTCCGAACCAATTGTCAGGATGTGTACGATGTAGTGAACGAGTCTCTTATGCTTATGCAGACTACGGACCATGGCAATAAGTCTGCAAGAGAGAATGTAAAACGTAAGTTAAAGAATTTATCACAACACCCAGTACTTCCGTACTATAGTAATTTTGAATTTTGTGGTGATCCAGAGGGTGTCTTTGGGTGTACGCCTTGGGAACTGCTACACGTGTGGTACCTGGGAATTATGAAGTTGATCCTGCAGGGTTGTTATAATTTCTCGAGGACAAATTCAGAGTTGATCAAGTGGTACAGACACCGTCTGCGAGGTCATTCGAAAGGAGACCTTGCTTTACGTCCGAAGATTCCGAAACTCAAAAATTCAGTTCTCTTTCCAAAGCCAAAGTTGGAAGAGAGACTCAGATTTATTCAGACATATTCCCGTAGGCAGTCAGATCGGTACATGCCTAGAGGTCCTTTTCGCGAAGGAGTTACTGACTTGACACGCTTGAGTGGTCAGGAATATCCAGGACTTATGCTTTTCTCCATGGTTGCATTCAAGGGTATATTTCACGGTACACGTCTAGAGAAGGACGAAGGTATGGATTTCGCAGCTGATCTTGAGCGCCGAATGTGTTTACTCTGTTTTCTTGCGTTGTCACTTGATGTCGAAATGACTTTGGAAGAAATGAGTGAAAAGCAGAGGATGGACCTTGAAAGAAAAGTCGAGATATTCCTGGACTTCTTTCGGAGGACTCTGGGCTTGGTCATTGAGTATGGTTCGCAAACCGGCCTACGTCGTCCAAAATATCATGCTCCATTGCACATAGTGCGTGACATTATACCAAAGTATGGTTCCACAACAAATACTTTCGGAGGTTATTTGGAATCATTTCTGAAAATTCTAGTGAAGGAACCCTTGAAACGCACCAGTAGAAAGCACGGTTCGTTTCAGTGGGAACTTATGTCTAGATATTCTGAAGAACAGGTACGTCGTGCTTCGAAGGAACGACTTGCTTCCCGAGGATACGATGTTTCCGGTGGAAACGAAGAAGACCCTGCAAACCAGCAGCAGTCAGTTTCTCAGTCAGGATCTGCTTCAAGTCGTATGACGAATAGGACTCTAAAAGGAAGATGGTTCACTCCAGGAGGAACCGTTTTCTACTGCTTACTGGAGGAAAGAACAAAGGAGTGGCAAACTTACAACGCAGAGGGTGCTTATTTGCGAGGAGGCGTTTACCATCCGGGATATGCAGGTAACGCAGAGGCAAGAGAGTGGGTAATTCAGATGGTAAATGCAGCGATACACTTGAATGAATTGAGTGACGAAGATAAACCAAAATATGATAGGATTGACTTCACTTATCATTTGAAGACTCCGAATTCCAACGACGATGCACATGACATTTTCCGATGCCATCCAAACTTTCATGGATCTCCACTGAAACGAAACCCCTGGCATGACTGGGCGATGGTAAGGTATGAGGCGGAGTCAAATCAGGGAATTACGAAGTCGTACGACGTGGCTTGCAAGGTATGTCTTTGGGGCGTCTTTCGAAACAGCAACGCTGCGGCGGACGATAGTAGTGACCACCTTGACGTTTACGGAGCTTTTCATCCCATGAAAGAATACGAACCACAGAAGGACAAGACTCTGCCTTTCATAACAAAAGACAGACTAGCAGACCACGTCGAAATTCTTTCATTTGACACAGTTGTTTCCACAGCGTACGTATTACCAATAAACTGGTCCAGAACAGACCCGTTCCCTCAGAGTAGGCAGGAAACAACGACATACTGCGTTATCCCTCCCAGAGCTTCATGGCCAGACCTAGGATGGGATGACAAGTTGTTGCAAAGGAAAGAAATGCAAGATACAAACAAACTTCCCTTCATATAAATATTACGTGGCTATTCCAGACTGCAGTATTCATAGAACATTCTCCTTACTTTAATATTCTATTAAAAAAAAACACCGTTTCCTCATGAACTTCAATCGTGGGCACTTACGCTCCCACGTTGACGAGTACTAAGGTGCAATGTAGTCAAAAGAGACTCTGGGTTTAAAATTCAATGTCACTCAAATCTTCAACCAAACTGTCATCATCGATCTCAACATCTGCTTCTCCTGGAGGAGAAGCAGAGGTGGCCGACGTTTCCTGCTCATCGTAAACGCCATTCGCAATATCGAGAGCAACTTGATTGTACTCAGCTGCGTACTCCCAGTGACAGAAGCGACCAGACTTAGTGAGACTCCCATTCTGCAAGGCGGACTTCTCGGCTTTACGGTCAAGCGAGATCATCTTGTAAACAGTACGGAAATAATCAACGTCTTTCTGACTGTAAGAGTTCGAAGTTCCTTGCTTTGGATCTAAGGATTGCGGACTCACGGGACACACCTCACCATTCGCAATAAAGGTATTGAAATGATGATAATAACAGCGCGCCAAAGTAAGCACAACCCAGGCTTCCTGAGCCACCGTAAGGGTGTCCGAAATAGAGCACATGTGCAACTTTGCTTTTCCACGACGATTCAAACCGTAGATAGGATTCGAACGCAGAGTCAAAGTCCCAAAAGCGTCGTCACCTTGTTTGTCAACGAACAGCTTCACACGGTCGCATTTCAAATTGCTGTTCATCAATAGAGACAGGACACCATAAATGTCCTTCAAGAAGGACTCCACAGCAGCTTTGTTTTCGCGAGGGTTCTTCACAAAGGCATTGATGTACTGAAGTTTCTGCTTCGTGTCATCACTCTGCTCCGCAGCACATTGGTTCATACCCTTAAACAACATCGAACCTGCAATGAAGAAAGGAGAAGTTTAGACAACAATGAAATCCAGAGACCCTGTGACTCTCCGAATTAAACATACCAATAATGGGGCGAATTTTCTTAGACGCTTCGTCCGAACGCTTGCCATTGAATGCCTTCACAATCGCTGAGGCGACACCGGAATTTCCCAACTTGGGGCAACCATACCAAACCAAAGTACGGTTCTTCTTCGTATCCAAAGGGTGGCCCGTAAGATAATTCAGAGGATCGTCAGCAACACTACGATCAATCGTATCATTGTAGACCAATTCGTGATTCTTAATATCAGTCAAATCTTCACATTTCAAATCAGCAGCACCCTTGGAAAGCTCCTTGAAAAGACTCTTGAAAAACTGACGCCCTCCAGTTGCACAATTCGGTCCAAAATCTTTCGCCTTCTTGATGCACTTCACTTCGGAGGAAAGAAGAGACTTCGAAATAGCGAATCCGAAATTAACAAAAATTGAAGCCCCGACCTTCTGCTTCTTGCAAAAGGTAATCGCAATCGAAAAAAGAGCTTGCAGCTGAAGATCGTCCTCCTTAGTCTGGATCGAGATAAGAGAATGATGATGCGACGTACAGAGACTCTGGTTCTCCTGCTTCAAACGCTTGTTGTCGGAGGCCAACGCCTTGATTTCAGACATCAACGCGGCATGGTTACGTTCCATCATCTTGGAATATTTCTCCTGAAACAGAGTGCCAAACTTGTAGCGCTTCGTAGCATGAATGTATCCATATTTCAAAGACAAAAACTCACGCTTCAAAACCTTCTTCTCCTCGGTTTTCAAGTTACCTTTGAAAGCATGGTCCACCTCCTTCTGAATTGCCTCAACAACAGCATCATCGCTTTCCAATTTGTTGTACTCCCCCTTATGACGAAGGACATCGGCTTCGTTCCAAAGTACAAAAGGCAAAGAATTTCCAACAAATGAAGGGGCGTGATCTTCCTTCCAGGACTCCAAGGTACTCTTCTCATCCTGAAACATCTCTTCGAACTCATCCAGGTCGAGACGATCAGGACGGTCCGCAACAGGAACTACATCATTGGCAATACGGGAGGCATTGCGGGATTCGGAGGGCGCCATTGTCAAAGACAAAGTAAAAAAGTTGTATTACAAAAATTCAAATTCGCACAAAGTCCAAACTGAGGAATTTGTGAGCAATTGCGGACAAGAACACGATGAGAAAGAGAAGGATTCATACGTGCTATTTCGGTGTGGACATCCGTACAATATCTACACAAGCTTTTCTTCTTTGCTGCTATCATCGAAACCACTATCTTACTTCACACGAAAGGAGAGTTACCACGCTATGGAAAGTGTTCGTCTCAATACACAAGTTGGGAGTTGTCACCATTTCCAACCAATCTTGCCAATACATACATAGTAAGTAGCCGGGAGGTACACAGAGTCAGTACACTTTGAATAGGTGTATTTAGACGCTTAAGCGCCGGCAAGATATTTTACATTGGAATGCAACACGCTGGCAAACACGTAGAAAGGCTGCAGGGTCTAGTACACATTGGAAAGCAAAGTCCAATTTCAATATTTCCAACGACAAAAGGAATAATCAAAGACGCGCGTAATACAGACAAGAAAAAGCATAAAGAAAAATCATTATCCAATATCAACATAAATCAAAGTAAATTCACATCACTTCTTTCAGAGTACAGGTAACAAACAATTCGAGGTATACGTCCTTTCCTTTACACCGCTGTTCTAACTTTGTCTTCTATTATCTTTTTTATTCACAAATAACACTCTGCAGTAACGGTTAGTAAGTTATAAACAAATTTCTAAGAGTTTTACAGTTAGTTTAATAACGAAAACTTACAACAATGCTTTTCCATCTCCAAAACAGAACCAAACCAATGAATTACGATCATTATTTCAGACGAAACATGTAATGCATACATAAATAAAATAATACAAATAAATTGCAGTTAACCCAATATTATTAACGTAGTATGTTGTAACACAGACTAAACCTCTTTTGCTGTTTTTATAAATTAATTCGGATGTTGCGTATAAACTGTTGTTGAATAAGAACAAGCCTGTTAATGCATAGTCTTGTTTGTTGTTGTTTCTTAGTAGCGTCCTATTAACATCTTCCGAAATTAGAAATGTTAACTATAACAAAATTAATCTATCTTGCATACGCATTGTTAGTGATACTTGTACTCTGCAATAAAGCATTACAAGAGTACGTCTTAATTCAATAAAAATGTAATATAACAAGACAACCAACGCGAGCGAAATAAAACTCATTAAGACACCGAATTAATGCGAAGCGCACACTGATTTAATTTATTTCGAAGGTTAGAAACAAAAAAAGGAAAGGAAACGTCATCCTAATTCGGACTGAAAAGACTATGAATCAAAGTCAACGGGACTCTGAAACATGAGCGCACATGTTCACAGACGTAGTTGGTACCTGTTGTAGTAGGTAGCGGGGTGTGTGTGCACCTTATGGTTGAAAGGTATCTTAACACAGAGGGACGGACGACGGTTGACTGACGGACGCTCGGACGACGGTTGACTGACGGACGCTCGGACGACGGTTGACTGACGGACGTCCGGATGCAAGACTGAAGGTCCAGTACAGTACAGCACTTTTGTTTTGAATCACCTCACTTTTTGATGATAAACAATCACCAATTGTGTTGTTGTGATATACCAAACTCAGGAGCTTGACACTCAACCAAAACAACTCCTTTTGATCTGACACTTGGCGAGGGGTCAGGCGACACCCTAAGGCAACTGATAAGGCTTGGTTAACTTGAATTGGCGCAGAGGAAGCGTCTTAACTTAGTACTTGAAAAGCACTGAGTGGGCTGAAAAGCACAAATGCATAAACACACTGCTACAGACTGCAGGAGATGGGTATTAAAAGTCTGCTAAATGTAATTTATGAGGCAGGAGATTTGGTTGCTCGAGGGATGGTTAATCCTGCCCAATCTTGTCAAATGGGAGGTGACCTATCCCACCAAAATGTTTCCAGTGATGCATCTAAATATTTAGTCTTACTGGAAACTGGGGTCATCTGCTCCATACATATGCTCACTCCACTGGATCTGCCGCCTGGTTTAAACTGCCAACTGTTCCTATATATCCATGCCATGATATATAGGTCTTGGTTGCCGGTTATAGGCCTTTTGTGACTCCCACTGGATCCTCACACTCCCTCTCAGTGCAGTGTCCAGGTTAGGAGCCAGAACTGGAGTAATACTTGCCTAAACATGTAGTCATAAAACAAATAAGGTTGGTCCATCACTTGATGATGTACATTTGCTTGTCACCAACCTAGGATAAACTTTCTGTGCTTGACCAACTTGCCAACATCCAGTGCCTTTGTCAACATGTCCGCTGGTTGGTCATCAGTGTCAATCCTATGTAAAGTCACTTCCCCTTTCTCAACGTATGAGGCAAAGTGAAAGAACTTGCAATTGATATGTTTGGTTCTTGGTCGAATCTTGGGGACTTGTGCTATTGTCAATGCACCGTTGTTGTCCTCAAACACCTTACAAATCACTTTGGTTGTGGCTGGATGAATGTTGAAACCATGATCTTTCATTTCATTCAGGATATGCATCAATGGGATGGCACATCTAAGTGCCATAGACATGCCAATCAGCTCACTCTCTGTACTGGACAGTGCAATCTCGGTCTGGAGCTGTGACTGCCATACAACTGGTGTTCCCGCATACATGATGACATATCCATGTCTGGATCTGGCCGTGTCCACATCCTGTCCTGCTAGTTCCTTGTCCCAGGCACCAGCAAAATCCGCATCCACAAAAACTTCCAATCCTTTTGTAGGATCTGGTGTCATTATGATACCCTTGGTGCGTGTTCCCAATAAGTACCTGCCTATCCACTTCACTGCTTTGCCATGTTCACCCTTAGGATCAGCACAGAACCTTGCACATTGGTGAACGCTGTATGCCAAGTCAGCTCTGGTGGATTTCTCAAGGAAGTTGAGCTTGCCAATAGCTCTTCTGTAATGAAAACTTCCATCAAAGTTCTCTGAGTGGGGATGCCTACTCAGGATCTTGCTTGACTTTGCTGGCGTATCCTTGACTGTTGAGTTGGGCTGATCTAGTCCCAAATCTTCAAGGATGGAGGTAATCAATCGTGGCTGTGTGAGCTCAAAAGTGTTGGCATCTGGATCTCTGGTGATGTGGACTCCCAAAAAGTCAGACACATCTCCTTCCTCAGTGATGTCCAACTTGACTTCCTTCATCTGCTTGATAATGGAATCAATTTCTGCTCTGTTGGGCCCTGCCAAGATGCTATCGTCCGTATAAAGCACATACATTGTGCTGCCTTTGTAGAACACACATGGATCATGTTCGCTTTGCACAAAGCCAATCATGATAAGTTTCTGCACAAGAAACTTGTTCCATGTCCTGCCAGCATCACATCCACCATACACGTTCTTTGTGACCTTAAGAACATGTTCCTTGGGGTCCAGATTGTCCACTAAAATACCCTTGGGCATTCTCATGTACTGAACCTTGCTGATAGGCGCTTGTGGATATGCCTGCACATAATCCAACTGTACTGTGTGCCAGTTGTTTTGCAGTGCTAAATTCAACATCAGTCGAATGGAGGACCAGGTAGCCACAGGTGCATATGTCTGCCAGAACTCATCTGCATTTCTGACAAAATCCTCTGGGCGCTGCTTGGATCCATCCATGTTGAGTCTGCTCTTCCACTTGTATACCTCTCCATCTAGGGATCTCCTCTTCCTCCGCATTGCCCATACTGAAGGAAGGACTTGGGCTCCCTCTGGTACTTCTGAGGTGTGGATGATGGTGAAGTTGTCGTTATTGAGCTGGTCAATGAACTCCTTCTCCATAGAGCGCTTAAACTGCTCTGCATCTGGGGCTTGCATAGCCTCATGCCAATACAGAGTGTCTGGATCATTGGTTGCACCATAGGCCAGCAAAGGATGTTCATCGCTGGTCACTTCACTGTCAGGATACAAAGCTTGCATACAGAAGATCTCTCCATCTACTCTGCTGTTGCTAGACACGGAGTGAGGAGTACCATCATGATCTCCCTCTGGAAGCCTTGTTGCTGCTGGATAAGCCAAAAGAGTCATCATTGCATGCAATAACCGCTGAGGTGGTTTGATGGCTCGGCCAGTCCTTGTCACTGCCGTTGTTTCTGGCTGTAATTCCTGATAAACCTGGGTACCAATGCGCCTGTCCTCTGATGCTTGTTCCTCAGGGTGGACAGCTACCCGATCATCATCCGCTTGCCCTTGCATTGGTTGGGCCTCAGCATGATCTGGGTTTGCAAGAATGTCTCTTCCTTGCTCCAGTAGTTGTTGGGGACGCTGATCATTCCTCAACCTTCTTCCTGGCAATGATTCCTGTTGAGAATCTCCTGACCTTGTTGCAGTGGATGGCTGCCCATTTCTGCCTGGAGTTGGCTCATCCTGCTTCTGGGTAAAGCCGCATTTCTCTTGCCACTGTGAAGGCGGGCTTCTGCCTCCATAGGTTGGCTTGATTGCTTGGAAGCTTGGGTCAAACATCACATGAAACTGAGGTGACACATGACCTGTTGTCAAGTTCAGGACCAGAGCCACTGACCTTGCATGGTGTGGGGATCTACCAAGATAAACACCAATCTTGGAGCGCTCTTCCCACTTGTTCTTTATCCGCCTGGTGGTCTGCAACTCACCATCTAAGACAAAGACTGGGCATCCAAAGGGCTGCCAGTACTTGATGTTTGGCTGAACATCACTCCTACTGAAACGCTCAAGTGGGGATGGCCTTCCATCCCTTCCCATGGCCTCATTGAAAGCATCACTTGCCATTCTGAGTGCATATGGCCACAGGTGCGCATTTATTGCCTGGGGCCATCTATGTTGGGCGTGAATCAGCATTGTTCTGGCAAGCTCCTGCAATTCTCTGATACGCCGTTCCACTTTTCCATTCTGGTGATGAGCATTCACTCCAGCAAATGTCAATCCTTGCCTGAGGGAAGCACAATGGGCCCTCCACTCCTGAGATGCAAAGATGCCATTGTCTGCATGGTAGTTCTGAATGGTAACCCCATGCGCTGCTGCCCACTTTTCAAATGCCACCTTGGCCTCAATAGTCTCTTCTGCAGATGTTGACTTCTGAACGTGTACATACCCGCAATCAGTAGCATGATCAACAAAAACAGTGGCATGCCTGTACCGCTTTCCAGTAATGAAACCTGACATCTGAGCCACCAGACCCGCTGTTGGTGAAGTCAATTGATCCACACAAACCACTTGTCCTGGCACAGTGATTGCTTTCTGTACAGGCTGTTGTGCCCGTTTTGTGCGCCAAGGTTTTCGTGTGGCCTTACCATATAGACAAGCTGAGCATGTGGGCACTTGACAAGTAGCCAGCTTCCTGGGTATATATCCCCTCCTGGCCATATGCTGCAGCTTGTGGAAAGAAATATGATTGTACCGATGGTGGAACCGTAGAAGTTGAGCAGAAAGCGGGCTGCTCTGTAGGTCCTCCTCATCCAGCTGGATAGTGTGCTCAGTGGTGTCAACAGCAGGAGTGCTGTCCCAACAGGTTTCCACAGGTTCACGATCATGGGTGGTGAGTGAATCATTTTCCGTGGCAGGAGGAAGACCACCAAGGGCTGGAGAGTCACCTATGGATTCTTCGTCATCACTGACAATGGGAAAGTCAGGGAGCGTGGCTTCACAGCATACCGGATCAAGGTCATTATCAAGTCCTGCTTCCATGCTGAAGGCATGAAAGGAGCTGTAACCGGGTGCCAAATGGAAAGATGCCACATTGATGGCTGGATCTAACTGTGTAGTAAGGGTGCATTTACCCTTGCGCCAGGTCAGGGTGATGTCCTTGCCTGTAGTCACACATGTTGCTTGGGAATGTGGCCTTGTCTGAGCCCAGTGCTGGGGGCTGAGAAGCCGCACACCTCCCTCTGGAACATAATATGATCCTGGGATGTGCCATACGTCAGTATGGCCGCTGTCATCCTCAACGGTCCATGCAATAGTCCCAACCATCACATTTGATGTGGTGGTCCCACCAAAACCTTTGACAACCCGCTTGGTTGGTTTCAAAGATCCTGACAGGAAGTCCTGTTTGCTATGTGACAGGCAAGCAGTGCACCGATTGTCAATACCAACCACAGAGCTATCCGTGTCCATCCGGAAATGTCTGGTATGATGTGCACGTGCAGTTTCCACAGAGCAGGCCAGAATGGTTTGCAGAGCAATGAGAGTAGCTCCAAGGCGTGCACGACTGGTGCTGGTTGTGCGCCAGTGCTGTGGACATTTGGAACGGGTGACACACTTGTTCAGGGCATTACGAACTCGCCGGGCACGCAAAGCTGATGAAGTGTGAAAAGGGGTAGGATCAAAATAAAGCCAAATAGCTTGGAACATAAGAAACCATGGCCTTGAATGTTTACAAATCATGGATTTGAGGTAGGCAAGCCAGGCATAGAGAGTATCCAACTTCCAGCGTTGTGCCTTGGGAGTATACCTCTGTTGCTGAGATGGCTTGTCCTCATATATCATGATCCAGATCAAGGTCACAGCCATGGCCACCAAACACACCCAAGTCTTCATCAGGTAGTGTTTGATGCAATGCATGATGCTGTGGCCCGGGCACGTCTCCGCCTCCGGGCTGAGTAGTCACTCTTGGTTGTTGGTAACCAAGGCAGAAACTGCTCTGATGTAGCGAGACTGCCTGTCCCCTCCAGAAGCTGCACTTGGGTGACTGTCTCCTTGTGCATTCTGAGAGGCTGCCTTACGGCAGTCACTGGTGGGATGCTTGCCCCATTTCTTGTGGAGCTTGCACCACCAGTACTGGACACCGTCGATAACCCTGGGAGCATCAGGGTTTGCTGGTGCAGGTGCAGTGCGCAACTCACTAGGGAAAGGGGGTGGTTTGGACTGATGGCCTTTGTTGTTGGGAATGCCCTTGCCCTTGAGCTTATTTCCACCAGAAAATTTGCCACCTGAATGACCACCAACAGAAGACCTCTTGTTGGTGGTGGTCTTGCCTGAGGCACCAAAACGCTTTTGCAAACTTGCCACCTGAGCTTGGAGGGCAAGTATTTGTTCGTCTTTACCAGACATGGGACCCTTTGCAGATGTCACTTGCTTGGCCAGGTGGATGTCATCCTCCTTCTTCTTAGCCATGGACATGATCTGCCTCGGAGTGTATGATTCCCGTCCATCACGAATGGTGTCCTTAATGGAATTGATGTAGGCACAAAACTCCTTGTCATCAGAAGTGCGGTAAGCTTCCATCAGGTGGGGGCGCACAAACTCATCAGAGTCCAAACCTGTAGCTTTGAGTTGCTTCAGCTTGAGGTTGACCCAATTGTTGAATTCCTTGACTGATTGCTGGAGTTGTTGGAACTTGGAGGCAGCTTGAGAAAGCTGGGTCCTAATCAAGTCCGGATCATAGGAAGCTGTGCCTTCAGACTCATACACAATAGTCCAGAGGAACAAAGCACCGCTCTTGCTTCCATTGATGGTAAACTCCTCAGCCAAATTGGAAAGGTCGCTAAAAGCCTGAACACTGACCGAATTGACCAAAGCCATGTATAGCATGTAGTCATCCTGAGCAGCTCGAGTTTGCTGACCAACAAAACTGCTGCAAAAAGCTTTCAAATGAGACAGCTTAATCTCACCATGACTTGTGCATAGGTTCTTGGTGGGGCTGCCAGCAAGATCCGACAAGTCAGTGGGAACGTCGATGGTGGATAGGGCACAGTCATCGGCACGTTGTTTGAGGGCAGCTAGGAAGTCATGGAGCTTGTCCTCGGTCAAGTCAAAGCGCTCTGTGGCATCAGAGTACAAAGACTTGGTGGCTGCCTGGTAGTGAGTCTTGTGAAGCTTTTTGTTGAAGTCCAATAAGTCATTACCAGTTGCTTGGGATGGGTTCAGTGCAAAAGGGACACTAGCAGCAGTACTAGCAGCATCAGCAAAATTGTCCCCTCCTGTACCCTCCTGTGATTCATTGTCACTGCTGTTGTTGCTCATGATGACTAATGATCACTGTTGCTCAAGTAAGGTAGTAAGTAGGTAGTTGAGTGGTAGGCACTTGGTTGGTAGTGCTGTTGTGGTTAGGTACTAGTAGGTAGTACTGTAGTAGTAGTTGGTACCTGTTGTAGTAGGTAGCGGGGTGTGTGTGCACCTTATGGTTGAAAGGTATCTTAACACAGAGGGACGGACGACGGTTGACTGACGGACGCTCGGACGACGGTTGACTGACGGACGTCCGGATGCAAGACTGAAGGTCCAGTACAGTACAGCACTTTTGTTTTGAATCACCTCACTTTTTGATGATAAACAATCACCAATTGTGTTGTTGTGATATACCAAACTCAGGAGCTTGACACTCAACCAAAACAACTCCTTTTGATCTGACACTTGGCGAGGGGTCAGGCGACACCCTAAGGCAACTGATAAGGCTTGGTTAACTTGAATTGGCGCAGAGGAAGCGTCTTAACTTAGTACTTGAAAAGCACTGAGTGGGCTGAAAAGCACAAATGCATAAACACACTGCTACAGACTGCAGGAGATGGGTATTAAAAGTCTGCTAAATGTAATTTATGAGGCAGGAGATTTGGTTGCTCGAGGGATGGTTAATCCTGCCCAATCTTGTCAAATGGGAGGTGACCTATCCCACCAAAATGTTTCCAGTGATGCATCTAAATATTTAGTCTTACTGGAAACTGGGGTCATCTGCTCCATACATATGCTCACTCCACTGGATCTGCCGCCTGGTTTAAACTGCCAACTGTTCCTATATATCCATGCCATGATATATAGGTCTTGGTTGCCGGTTATAGGCCTTTTGTGACTCCCACTGGATCCTCACACTCCCTCTCAGTGCAGTGTCCAGGTTAGGAGCCAGAACTGGAGTAATACTTGCCTAAACATGTAGTCATAAAACAAATAAGGTTGGTCCATCACTTGATGATGTACATTTGCTTGTCACCAACCTAGGATAAACTTTCTGTGCTTGACCAACTTGCCAACATCCAGTGCCTTTGTCAACATGTCCGCTGGTTGGTCATCAGTGTCAATCCTATGTAAAGTCACTTCCCCTTTCTCAACGTATGAGGCAAAGTGAAAGAACTTGCAATTGATATGTTTGGTTCTTGGTCGAATCTTGGGGACTTGTGCTATTGTCAATGCACCGTTGTTGTCCTCAAACACCTTACAAATCACTTTGGTTGTGGCTGGATGAATGTTGAAACCATGATCTTTCATTTCATTCAGGATATGCATCAATGGGATGGCACATCTAAGTGCCATAGACATGCCAATCAGCTCACTCTCTGTACTGGACAGTGCAATCTCGGTCTGGAGCTGTGACTGCCATACAACTGGTGTTCCCGCATACATGATGACATATCCATGTCTGGATCTGGCCGTGTCCACATCCTGTCCTGCTAGTTCCTTGTCCCAGGCACCAGCAAAATCCGCATCCACAAAAACTTCCAATCCTTTTGTAGGATCTGGTGTCATTATGATACCCTTGGTGCGTGTTCCCAATAAGTACCTGCCTATCCACTTCACTGCTTTGCCATGTTCACCCTTAGGATCAGCACAGAACCTTGCACATTGGTGAACGCTGTATGCCAAGTCAGCTCTGGTGGATTTCTCAAGGAAGTTGAGCTTGCCAATAGCTCTTCTGTAATGAAAACTTCCATCAAAGTTCTCTGAGTGGGGATGCCTACTCAGGATCTTGCTTGACTTTGCTGGCGTATCCTTGACTGTTGAGTTGGGCTGATCTAGTCCCAAATCTTCAAGGATGGAGGTAATCAATCGTGGCTGTGTGAGCTCAAAAGTGTTGGCATCTGGATCTCTGGTGATGTGGACTCCCAAAAAGTCAGACACATCTCCTTCCTCAGTGATGTCCAACTTGACTTCCTTCATCTGCTTGATAATGGAATCAATTTCTGCTCTGTTGGGCCCTGCCAAGATGCTATCGTCCGTATAAAGCACATACATTGTGCTGCCTTTGTAGAACACACATGGATCATGTTCGCTTTGCACAAAGCCAATCATGATAAGTTTCTGCACAAGAAACTTGTTCCATGTCCTGCCAGCATCACATCCACCATACACGTTCTTTGTGACCTTAAGAACATGTTCCTTGGGGTCCAGATTGTCCACTAAAATACCCTTGGGCATTCTCATGTACTGAACCTTGCTGATAGGCGCTTGTGGATATGCCTGCACATAATCCAACTGTACTGTGTGCCAGTTGTTTTGCAGTGCTAAATTCAACATCAGTCGAATGGAGGACCAGGTAGCCACAGGTGCATATGTCTGCCAGAACTCATCTGCATTTCTGACAAAATCCTCTGGGCGCTGCTTGGATCCATCCATGTTGAGTCTGCTCTTCCACTTGTATACCTCTCCATCTAGGGATCTCCTCTTCCTCCGCATTGCCCATACTGAAGGAAGGACTTGGGCTCCCTCTGGTACTTCTGAGGTGTGGATGATGGTGAAGTTGTCGTTATTGAGCTGGTCAATGAACTCCTTCTCCATAGAGCGCTTAAACTGCTCTGCATCTGGGGCTTGCATAGCCTCATGCCAATACAGAGTGTCTGGATCATTGGTTGCACCATAGGCCAGCAAAGGATGTTCATCGCTGGTCACTTCACTGTCAGGATACAAAGCTTGCATACAGAAGATCTCTCCATCTACTCTGCTGTTGCTAGACACGGAGTGAGGAGTACCATCATGATCTCCCTCTGGAAGCCTTGTTGCTGCTGGATAAGCCAAAAGAGTCATCATTGCATGCAATAACCGCTGAGGTGGTTTGATGGCTCGGCCAGTCCTTGTCACTGCCGTTGTTTCTGGCTGTAATTCCTGATAAACCTGGGTACCAATGCGCCTGTCCTCTGATGCTTGTTCCTCAGGGTGGACAGCTACCCGATCATCATCCGCTTGCCCTTGCATTGGTTGGGCCTCAGCATGATCTGGGTTTGCAAGAATGTCTCTTCCTTGCTCCAGTAGTTGTTGGGGACGCTGATCATTCCTCAACCTTCTTCCTGGCAATGATTCCTGTTGAGAATCTCCTGACCTTGTTGCAGTGGATGGCTGCCCATTTCTGCCTGGAGTTGGCTCATCCTGCTTCTGGGTAAAGCCGCATTTCTCTTGCCACTGTGAAGGCGGGCTTCTGCCTCCATAGGTTGGCTTGATTGCTTGGAAGCTTGGGTCAAACATCACATGAAACTGAGGTGACACATGACCTGTTGTCAAGTTCAGGACCAGAGCCACTGACCTTGCATGGTGTGGGGATCTACCAAGATAAACACCAATCTTGGAGCGCTCTTCCCACTTGTTCTTTATCCGCCTGGTGGTCTGCAACTCACCATCTAAGACAAAGACTGGGCATCCAAAGGGCTGCCAGTACTTGATGTTTGGCTGAACATCACTCCTACTGAAACGCTCAAGTGGGGATGGCCTTCCATCCCTTCCCATGGCCTCATTGAAAGCATCACTTGCCATTCTGAGTGCATATGGCCACAGGTGCGCATTTATTGCCTGGGGCCATCTATGTTGGGCGTGAATCAGCATTGTTCTGGCAAGCTCCTGCAATTCTCTGATACGCCGTTCCACTTTTCCATTCTGGTGATGAGCATTCACTCCAGCAAATGTCAATCCTTGCCTGAGGGAAGCACAATGGGCCCTCCACTCCTGAGATGCAAAGATGCCATTGTCTGCATGGTAGTTCTGAATGGTAACCCCATGCGCTGCTGCCCACTTTTCAAATGCCACCTTGGCCTCAATAGTCTCTTCTGCAGATGTTGACTTCTGAACGTGTACATACCCGCAATCAGTAGCATGATCAACAAAAACAGTGGCATGCCTGTACCGCTTTCCAGTAATGAAACCTGACATCTGAGCCACCAGACCCGCTGTTGGTGAAGTCAATTGATCCACACAAACCACTTGTCCTGGCACAGTGATTGCTTTCTGTACAGGCTGTTGTGCCCGTTTTGTGCGCCAAGGTTTTCGTGTGGCCTTACCATATAGACAAGCTGAGCATGTGGGCACTTGACAAGTAGCCAGCTTCCTGGGTATATATCCCCTCCTGGCCATATGCTGCAGCTTGTGGAAAGAAATATGATTGTACCGATGGTGGAACCGTAGAAGTTGAGCAGAAAGCGGGCTGCTCTGTAGGTCCTCCTCATCCAGCTGGATAGTGTGCTCAGTGGTGTCAACAGCAGGAGTGCTGTCCCAACAGGTTTCCACAGGTTCACGATCATGGGTGGTGAGTGAATCATTTTCCGTGGCAGGAGGAAGACCACCAAGGGCTGGAGAGTCACCTATGGATTCTTCGTCATCACTGACAATGGGAAAGTCAGGGAGCGTGGCTTCACAGCATACCGGATCAAGGTCATTATCAAGTCCTGCTTCCATGCTGAAGGCATGAAAGGAGCTGTAACCGGGTGCCAAATGGAAAGATGCCACATTGATGGCTGGATCTAACTGTGTAGTAAGGGTGCATTTACCCTTGCGCCAGGTCAGGGTGATGTCCTTGCCTGTAGTCACACATGTTGCTTGGGAATGTGGCCTTGTCTGAGCCCAGTGCTGGGGGCTGAGAAGCCGCACACCTCCCTCTGGAACATAATATGATCCTGGGATGTGCCATACGTCAGTATGGCCGCTGTCATCCTCAACGGTCCATGCAATAGTCCCAACCATCACATTTGATGTGGTGGTCCCACCAAAACCTTTGACAACCCGCTTGGTTGGTTTCAAAGATCCTGACAGGAAGTCCTGTTTGCTATGTGACAGGCAAGCAGTGCACCGATTGTCAATACCAACCACAGAGCTATCCGTGTCCATCCGGAAATGTCTGGTATGATGTGCACGTGCAGTTTCCACAGAGCAGGCCAGAATGGTTTGCAGAGCAATGAGAGTAGCTCCAAGGCGTGCACGACTGGTGCTGGTTGTGCGCCAGTGCTGTGGACATTTGGAACGGGTGACACACTTGTTCAGGGCATTACGAACTCGCCGGGCACGCAAAGCTGATGAAGTGTGAAAAGGGGTAGGATCAAAATAAAGCCAAATAGCTTGGAACATAAGAAACCATGGCCTTGAATGTTTACAAATCATGGATTTGAGGTAGGCAAGCCAGGCATAGAGAGTATCCAACTTCCAGCGTTGTGCCTTGGGAGTATACCTCTGTTGCTGAGATGGCTTGTCCTCATATATCATGATCCAGATCAAGGTCACAGCCATGGCCACCAAACACACCCAAGTCTTCATCAGGTAGTGTTTGATGCAATGCATGATGCTGTGGCCCGGGCACGTCTCCGCCTCCGGGCTGAGTAGTCACTCTTGGTTGTTGGTAACCAAGGCAGAAACTGCTCTGATGTAGCGAGACTGCCTGTCCCCTCCAGAAGCTGCACTTGGGTGACTGTCTCCTTGTGCATTCTGAGAGGCTGCCTTACGGCAGTCACTGGTGGGATGCTTGCCCCATTTCTTGTGGAGCTTGCACCACCAGTACTGGACACCGTCGATAACCCTGGGAGCATCAGGGTTTGCTGGTGCAGGTGCAGTGCGCAACTCACTAGGGAAAGGGGGTGGTTTGGACTGATGGCCTTTGTTGTTGGGAATGCCCTTGCCCTTGAGCTTATTTCCACCAGAAAATTTGCCACCTGAATGACCACCAACAGAAGACCTCTTGTTGGTGGTGGTCTTGCCTGAGGCACCAAAACGCTTTTGCAAACTTGCCACCTGAGCTTGGAGGGCAAGTATTTGTTCGTCTTTACCAGACATGGGACCCTTTGCAGATGTCACTTGCTTGGCCAGGTGGATGTCATCCTCCTTCTTCTTAGCCATGGACATGATCTGCCTCGGAGTGTATGATTCCCGTCCATCACGAATGGTGTCCTTAATGGAATTGATGTAGGCACAAAACTCCTTGTCATCAGAAGTGCGGTAAGCTTCCATCAGGTGGGGGCGCACAAACTCATCAGAGTCCAAACCTGTAGCTTTGAGTTGCTTCAGCTTGAGGTTGACCCAATTGTTGAATTCCTTGACTGATTGCTGGAGTTGTTGGAACTTGGAGGCAGCTTGAGAAAGCTGGGTCCTAATCAAGTCCGGATCATAGGAAGCTGTGCCTTCAGACTCATACACAATAGTCCAGAGGAACAAAGCACCGCTCTTGCTTCCATTGATGGTAAACTCCTCAGCCAAATTGGAAAGGTCGCTAAAAGCCTGAACACTGACCGAATTGACCAAAGCCATGTATAGCATGTAGTCATCCTGAGCAGCTCGAGTTTGCTGACCAACAAAACTGCTGCAAAAAGCTTTCAAATGAGACAGCTTAATCTCACCATGACTTGTGCATAGGTTCTTGGTGGGGCTGCCAGCAAGATCCGACAAGTCAGTGGGAACGTCGATGGTGGATAGGGCACAGTCATCGGCACGTTGTTTGAGGGCAGCTAGGAAGTCATGGAGCTTGTCCTCGGTCAAGTCAAAGCGCTCTGTGGCATCAGAGTACAAAGACTTGGTGGCTGCCTGGTAGTGAGTCTTGTGAAGCTTTTTGTTGAAGTCCAATAAGTCATTACCAGTTGCTTGGGATGGGTTCAGTGCAAAAGGGACACTAGCAGCAGTACTAGCAGCATCAGCAAAATTGTCCCCTCCTGTACCCTCCTGTGATTCATTGTCACTGCTGTTGTTGCTCATGATGACTAATGATCACTGTTGCTCAAGTAAGGTAGTAAGTAGGTAGTTGAGTGGTAGGCACTTGGTTGGTAGTGCTGTTGTGGTTAGGTACTAGTAGGTAGTACTGTAGTAGTAGTTGGTACCTGTTGTAGTAGGTAGCGGGGTGTGTGTGCACCTTATGGTTGAAAGGTATCTTAACACAGAGGGACGGACGACGGTTGACTGACGGACGCTCGGACGACGGTTGACTGACGGACGCTCGGACGACGGTTGACTGACGGACGTCCGGATGCAAGACTGAAGGTCCAGTACAGTACAGCACTTTTGTTTTGAATCACCTCACTTTTTGATGATAAACAAT
>Ga0210034_1001181_pt1 | contig 23762 bp, 16 predicted proteins | sample CryGeymeta201505_FD_185466 | JGI IMG/M metagenome (GOLD analysis project Ga0210034, IMG submission 185466) | Groundwater microbial communities from Crystal Geyser aquifers in Utah, USA - Crystal Geyser metaG 2015-05 (SPAdes) (version 2) | ecosystem: Environmental > Aquatic > Deep subsurface >... | reverse complement strand
CATTTTCTTCCAAATGAAGATTATTAAACATAACCCAAGTTTTACGATAAAATTCAGACCATAAGGAAACACAAGAATTAATGTCTAATTCTTGTGTTAAATCTAATTTCAATCTAGTTTCTATCGCATTAACCATATGATTTAGACTAACAATTAATGAAAATTTGTCAAATTTTTCAACAAGATTTCAGAGGGGCTTGGCAAATTGCTGGCTTTTTTAATGTGTGTTTAACTAATGTTTTATATGATTATTACTTAATTCCAAAGTTGAAACCATCAAAAGAATTATGCTCATTAAAAAAAATAATAATATCTATAATTTCATTTGTTGTTTTTTTTGTTGCAAAAAAATTTTCTTTAACTATTTCATTTAAGAAATTTTGGATATATCTACCATTGCCATGAATGTCATTAGTTGAAACGGTGTTAATTTGTTTACTAAATTTAGTTGCTAAGTCATAATTGTTTTCATTAAGTGCTACAGCAACAGCAAAAGAATCAGCAATTTTTTCATCAATTCTATCATGTTTAATATAGTTTTCATGAAATGCTAAACAGTGACCAATTTCATGTAATAATAAATATTGAAATGTTTCTTTTCTATTTAAATTAGTATATTGCTCGTATTGTTTGAATATGTTTTCTTTTGAATTATAAAAAACAAAACAAAAAGAAGTTTCAATATTGTTTAATTGAAATGTTGGAAAATAATTAATAGCCAATAGTTGATCTGACTTGCCTCGTGTATTACTATTAAGGAAGCTCTTAATTATTGGATTATTAGAATCTAAAATGTCAGCATTTAATAATCTTTTGCTTTTATAATTATTTAATACATTAGAAAATTCACTATTAAAAATAGATGTAATGTCTTGATTTGTTTCACTATTTATATTCGTAGCAAAAGAATTAAATATAGTTAAAAAACAAATAGAACTATTTATTAAGGCGAGTTTGAGAAATTTTAAAATAGTCATTTTCTTTTTCATATCCAATAAATCCTCTATTAAGTTCAATACAGCTTACTCCTGTAGAACCTGATCCCATAAATGGGTCTAAAATTGTTTGTCCTTCAATTGAGCATAAGGAAACTAAGCAATTCATAAGTGCAGTAGGTTTGACAGTAGGATGAATATTCCCTGTTTTCTTACCGTCACGAACCTTACCAACAAAGAAAAATTTTTGATAGTTCCCAAAATCTTCTGTTTGAATAATGTTAGACATAACTCTTCCAATTGGATGAGGATTATGACCAACTTTCCCTTCACCTTTATCATAATGAATACGAGTAGATTCTAAATTTAATGAGCCAACACCATAAGTTAAAATGTTATGTGCTAGGTTTTTCTCAATAGGTTTTTGAACCATAATAATTGGTTCATATGCTGTTTTCAATCCTGTTCCAAATCCTTCCCAAGATTTAGATTGTTCTGTTGATGATGTTTTTTTATTTTTTTTTGTATAAGAATCTTTTTTATTACTATTAGGGTTTCCTTGAATATAATTATATTCACCTATAATTTCTCTATCTAATCCTAAATGAGAATCAATTTTCTTATCTACATCAATTGGGGGAACTCTACCATTTAAATATGTCCACAAAAGAACATCTTTAAAATCAAAGCCTGCATCTAATATATTTTGAGTAAAAACATGTTGAAATTTAATGGAGCTAAAACATAATAAAAATCCACCTGGCTTCAATACTCTAAAGCAATCATGCCAAATTTTTTTATCAGGCATTTTATCCCAATTTTCTAAATTAATACCATATGGTGGGTCAGTAACTACAGTATCAATAGAATTATCATTAACTTCTGTTAAGCCATAACATTCTTTATTGTAGATTTTTTGCATTCTGAAATTCCTTTGAGAGATTTTACTTTTTTTCTAAAATTATAAATATCATAATAGGTGCGATCAATCCTATCTGTATCTTCGATCATTAAATATTTTTTACTATTCCTATTAATAACCATTGTATTCATAATGGAGGCACAATTAATAAGTTTAGATGGGATGGTTATCCAGGGTTGATCACTAAGTTTACGTTTAATTTCTACACGAATGTTGTTAGTTTTGTCAATACCTAACCAACCAGAATCGGATTCATTCCAATCCATTGTTTTAAGATTTATTTCATTAGCACAAAAGTAATATAAATAATAATTTGTTTTACAACTAATATCTTCGTTGTTAGATTTATTTTGTTCACTAGCTAATCCAAGAATCAAATTATCAAAAGAAGATAAATAATTTAATTTTTCTTCTAATGTTGTGAAAGCTGTGGTCCTAGAATAAGAAAATTGAATACAATCATTTTTAAATGTGCCAGATTTAATTGATATTTTTTCTCCATCATATTTTAAATCATATTCTTTTTGATGGTTATTGCTAGGTTCTTTAGCTTGATTAATCTTTAATATAGATTCAAAAACAGCTTGAGTGTCACGATCTTTAATTTGATAATAATCATTTCTAAGTAAAGATGTTTGAGTTTGCTGAAATAGTGACATTTCTTCAAAAAGTTCATCTTTCTTAGATATTAATTGTTCTATTGTTTTATTGTATTTTTTCATTTATTAAAATCTTATGTTAATGCTTAATTATAGCAGATGTATATAGCATAACAACATTACTTTAAAATTTGTAGTAATTAAAGAATTGCCTGATATTTATGAGGCAAATATTTAGCTAATTTTTTACCTGCAGCCCATTCAATAATTCTTGTTGGGTCTGGTTCGCTTTTCCCATCATAAGAAAATTTCTCTTTAAACTTATTCCAAACCCATTGTTTAAGAATTAAGCGATGTTTCATATCATAATAAAGATTGTTTTCTTCAATATGATTAGTATCTTGAAGGTTAGAATAATGTTCATCACAAACAGGCATAAAGTTAAATGGACCAATTAATCCAGCTACTTGAATTATTTGACTATGATTCATACATGGTTTTTCTTGAACATGAGCACATGTTTGAGTTTTGATTAGCCAATCTTTAAATTCCTCAAGATTTCCAACACCTGTAATGATTTCAATACGAGAAAGAAAATCACTAAGTTCAAGATTTTCATTCATTTTACGAAATAATTTTTCTTTACGAATAAAGTCTGCCTTTTCATTTTTAGTTATTCTATCGGCATAATTAGAAGTTATTTCTATCATGTTTTCTTGTTGAATTTTTTCTGGATTTTCTGTAGCTTTTTTGCCTCTTACATCAACAAAAACTAAACAATCTTGATAGTCACTTTTACTTAATACAGAAATACTATCAGAGTTAGATCCATTAGGAGCAAAAAATTGAGCAATCATTCCATCTTTTTTAGGTAAAGACCTACGAACAAATCCAACAAATGAAGAAATCAGAGGATATTTGTCGCCTTCTTTCATAATTTTACCAAAAGAATCTTTAACAAGATAAATATTAACAAACACTTCGGCATCTTGGTACTTACTTAGGGAAAGAGCTAAGATAGTATCTGCATCATCTCCATTCTCACCAAAAATTTGAGCAGTCATTCCTGATGTGCTAGGATTTGGACGTCTAATGTATCCACTAAACGCCCCCATTTGTTCTGCTGTGTCTGTTTGTGATGGTGAACCTGTGTAAGCCATAATATCCCTTTATAATTTTATAGATTATAACCATTATTTTATTCGTGGTCAATCGACTAATTGTATATTACTTATAAAAATTAATAATATAATTATTTTAAGTTAATACCTTCTTCTTAATCTTTCAGTAGGAACAACTTCACCATCTTCTAATGATTTTCTTCTTTTATCTTGATCTATATCATCAATGAAGGCACCAGATATAAAATCATACCTTAAGCTAACAAGACCAACTTTTCCAACTTCTTTAAAGCGAATTTTTTGAACGTGAATATCTGAACAACTTTGGTCTTCATGTCCAACATTTCTCCAAATAGTAATTGCATTATCAGCCTTATTCCGATAATGTGCAGATCCACTAATGTCATATGGAGTTGGAACTGGATACTTTCCATCTTTATCTTTATATAGTTTGGCAGGGTGAGCAACTAGCCATATATGAACCTTATAGTTTCTTGCAAATTGTCTTATTTTTGTAAGAACAGAAGATATATATTCAGTTTCAGTTTGATTGCCAGGTCTAGAGTGGTCTAATTCATTCCATGGGTCAATAACCAATCCTTTAATACCTTTTCTAAAAACAAGAACTTTAGCAAGGGCTAAAACACCATCAATAGACCAACTATCATCTTCATGAGGTAGTATTACTGAAAAATGTTTTTTAAGCCATATTTTTCCCAATTCTTTTTGTTCTTCAGTAATTCTACCAACCTTGCCTAAATCAAAAGGTGATTCATAATATTTTTCCATAATATTAGCAAAATGTCTTTCAATTGGTTGATTTTCTGGTGAAAATATTGCAAATTTCCAATCATTATGTTTTGATAGATTAACAAAAAGTGCATCTAAAAAGTTTGATTTACCATGTCCTGGAATTCCTGTAACAACAGTCCATTGTCCTGGAACTACAGTATAATATTCATCTAATGTATCCCAACCTGTAGATGCCCCACGACTTAAACCTTTAACGTAAAGTTCATCAAACTTTTCCTCAATATCATCTATTTCAAAAATACCACGAACAGGGATTGGTTTTGCAGTATCAAGTAAAAACTGAAGTTTTGTTTTTCCATACTCAACAAAAATATCATTCCATGTATAATTATTTTCTGGAGGTTGAACAACCCAACATCTTTCCTTGCCAAGTCTTCGCAATAATTCTTCTCTTATATGGTTAGATATTTCATTGTTGGGTAAGGCAACAGTTATTTTTTTAATACCATTAATTTTTTCTTCAATATTTTGTAAGAATTCTAAGGCTTTATTAGAATTTTTTTCCATGTGTTCGGTGTCATAAGTATGACCACCAAATAATGATATAACATTTTCTTTTCCACATTCATAAAATGTGAAAACCTCTAATTCATCTAAAACGATATATGTATGTTCTGTATTTATTTTGTCATAATTAAAACATGTTTCAACACCACCAATTTCACTTGTTCTGTTTTTACCATAAAAATAAACTAAATTAACAAGTTGATGGTCTTGATAATAAGGATATACAATACAATTCATATTTTCTTCTAATTCTGGAAAATATGTTTTTGTTTGAGATATTTTAAAGTGTTGAAGTGTTTGTTCTGAAATTTTCTTTTTCTTGAAATTTTCAATAATATTTTTACTTATATTTAAACTTGGCTGATAATCATTTAGAAAAGGATTAAGTTTCCAAGGAATAAAATAAGTTCCATTTGCTGGAGGGGTTTGAGAACCTTGCAAAAGATTACCTGCAAATCCACAATGTTTACAAAACCAACTTTGTTGCTCAACATCCAAATGTAATGTCGCTTTTTTCTTTTTAGTTTTATGATGACACTTAGGGCATCCGGCTTCTAATTTTCCAGAAGTTAAGTTTTCGTTTTCTTCTCCAATGTTTATTCCAAAATCTAACCAACTATACATAATTTTTTCCTTTATAAAGATACACTACCACGCCCATTTTTGCGAGTAGATTCTTGTTGTTTTTTTAGTATTCCAATTAAAAATGAATGAACTTCTGCTGGTCTAATTTGTTTTAAGCTGAGTTGTGCAACTGAAGCTGCAACAGCTTTGTCACCAAATTCTTTAATTAATTTACCTAAAAAGGCTCTAGCCTTTGCATCAGTATCTCCTTGCTGTTTAACAAGCTGAACACCAATAGTCCAAATGGTTCCTCTTTCATCTGAATTTGATTTTTCATGCAAAATAGTAGCAGTAGGTTGTGTTTTTAAAATATTAGCTAAATTAAAACCTTCAAAATCAGGATTTTCAACCTCAATTAATTCAACTTTCTTTTTCCTTGTTTTCTTAATTGTTGGATTAACAGAAGTAACTAATGATTCATTAATCGTCTTAATGATTCCGGGTTGATACCAATATTGTCGTTCAATATTTCCTTCTTTGATAGTTTTCTTTTTCCAAGCATTAAAAATTTGAGGTTTTATTCTATTTTCCCAATCATCTTGTAATGGATTTCCTAAAAGTTTTTTAATTAAGTTTTCATCATCAAGCAAATGTCCTTTGAGTGTTTGTTGCCATGCAAGAGCCATTAAGTGCAAGTGCATACCTTTACAATCCCAGTCCATAGCAATTATGTTTGCATCGCCAAGCCATTGTTTAGGAATAAAGTAAAATCCATCTGTTTTTTTCATATTTTTGTTGGTATAAGGATTTTGATTATATTGGTCTTTATTTTTTTAGTCAAGAATTTTTTTAAACATGACTTTGGAAATTATCTTATGTTTTAAAGTGTTAATTGTCAAATGTGTTGATGTGTAAAAGTTATTTTTATAATATTGCATGTGTAGTGTAAATAGTTTTTTATTATTATGATTAGAGAAAAATTAAAGATAAAAATTTGACTTTTAGTTCTATTTTTTTTAAATAATTAAAAATAAAGAAAGAATTGTTGTGAACAATATTAAAATTAATGTAGCTGTCGTAGATGACAGTAGTACCATTCGGAAAAGTGCAGAAATGTTTTTAAAAAAAGCAGGATTTAATGTTATCTTAATAGAGGATGGCTTAGAGCTACTAACTAAAATTGATGATATTTCACCAGATTTGGTTTTTATTGATGTTATTATGCCAAAAATAGATGGTTTGCAAGCTTGTCAAATTATAAAAAGAAATAATAAATTTAAAAATACACCAATTATCTTTTTATCTTCAAAAGATAGTGAGTTTGATAAGGCTAGAGGATTAATGATGGGGGCCACAGATTATTTAACAAAGCCATTTACTCGGGACGATATTGTTAAAATAGTTAATAAATATGTAAAAGTGAAATAAATATTTGATTTTTTTTAAAAAATTAATTATATAAATTTAAACAGGAGAAAATAAATGTACCAAGGGAAAAAAATTTTAATTGTAGATGATTCAAAAACAGAGAGACAAATAATTAAAGATATTGTTGTTTCTTTAAATTTTGAAATTTTTGAAGCAGAAACAGCACTAGATGGAATACAAAAGGCCGAAGAAATAAGACCAGATGTTATATTAATGGATGTTGTTATGCCTGGAATGAATGGGTTTCAAGCAACTAAGCAATTAAGTTTAGATAGTAATTTAAAAACTATTCCAATAATTATGTGCACATCAAAAAATCTTACAACTGACAAAATGTGGGGAACTAGACAAGGTGCTAAAGCTTATATTGTAAAGCCTGTTCATGAAGAGGATTTGATAGCTGCTATTAAATCAGTATTGGGTGACTAATTAATAAATGGCAATTAGGTTAATATGCAAAATAAAAGGTTAATATGGAATTTGAAGTAAAAACACACAAAAAGACTGATTTGTTGAAATTTCAGAAAGCTCTAAATAAACAATTCTTAGAGATTTTTTCTAAAAATGGATTAGTTGGTTCTGAAGATTTAGAGGGGACAGATACACTAGGCTTATCTACTTATTTTAGGGATTTTAATATTTTTATTTCATTAAGAGATTTACATTCTATTGCAACAAAATTAAATTATGAAAACTCTGTTTTAACTAAGTCATGGATACTAGGATTCAATAAAGATCATGGAAATATTTATACTATATTAAATTTAGATAAAGTATTCAATTTAATATTTGAAAATAAAACTGATTTTGATGAACCGAACATAAATATAAATACAAATATAGTTTATTTAAGAAAAAGAAATGATGAACATTATGGCCTTTTATTAAATGAGTTTTCTTTAGGTTATACTGCTGAGTTTACACCAATATTTAATCTTACAAATAATGAAGATGATTCTTATATATGGAAATTCAATGATTCAATTGAATTTAATTCATTTGTAAAAAAAGAAAATATGTCCATAAATGAATATGAATTAATAAATAAAATATACAAAGATAGTCAAAATAAAGAAATACATAAATTTAATGTTTTCCCAAAGTATAATGAGAAAGATAAATATGGGTTAATGTCTCTATTTTTCAATAACATTTATTTAGATGCTAATGGGAAAAGACCAGTATTTTCATTGGATAGTCAAAACTTAACAAAGTTTTTAATTGGACTATCTCCACTTTAAAAAATAAATAAATAAAAATAGGATAAATTATGAGCATTAAAAACTTTTTCTCAAAAAAACAAAATACTAATCTAAAAGGGGTTAAGATTGGTATTGGTAAAAATACAAAAAATACAAAAAATACTATGACTAACAATTCTGTTGATGATGGTGATTTTCAAAAGAATTCACCTACTCAAGATGTTGAATTAACCACAACACATTCTGTAGATGAAAAAAATGTAAACCTAAGTACAGATGATTCTACTGATGATTATTTTACAAATAAATTTGAATCTATTGATGAGTTTGAATCAAAATTAAATCAATTAGCAAGTAGCAATATGGAAGTAAACACATTATCTCCAAAAGAACAAGATGAAGAAATTTTGTTTAAAATGTATAAAGAAGAAAATGTTGAATCACAAACGACAAACAAACAAGAACATTCAGATTTAGATGAAATATATAAATTAGGAACAGCTTTAAGAGATGAAGAGAAAAAAGAAACTGATTCTTTAAATGATGTTCATGAAAATTTTGATAAGTGGTCAGAAAAACTTTCACAAATAACAACAGGAAATCAAAAAGATAAAGAAATAACAAGAGATTCTTTATTTGTTGGATTAGATAATGAAACAAAAAATGATTTAAGTGGTATATTTGAAGATGAATCAAAAACTATAGGTAATAACAATTTAGATTCTATTGAGCATAGAAGATTATTATTGAAAAAAGAAGGTGGTAATAGAGGTGGTATTTTGAGTAAAATATCAACGAAAACACAATATACATTGTTATTTACAACTTTAATTTTAAGTTCTATAGGGGTGGGGTCATCTTTATTGTTGGGAGATTATGCATCTAAAAAAGAAGCACATGCCTCAAGATTAACATATAATTTAGGTGGTGAAAATCAACAGTTTAATTCTGCATTTAGAGAGTCATTAATCGGAGTAAGTGGTTCTTATGAAAAAATGATGATTAAGTGGAAATTAATTGAAAGTTTAGATAAAGAATTAAAAACTACATTAGAGTCTTTAAGTAATTCTAATTTAAATACTGTTTATTCTGATTTTCATAAGAACATAAACAAAGTTTCCACAAATGTAGCTTATTTAAAAAGCTTAGAAAATATTATTAAAAATGCTTCTGAAAAAAGAGACTTAATGAATAAAGGTCTTACTGGCGTTCTAGAACTTACAGAAAAGATTATTGATATTTATGAAAAAACTGGTGCTAGTCAAGCAGATATTTCTAAGGTTTATATATTAAAAAGTGCATTAGAGACAATTAAAAATTCAATTGCAAATGTTTTAATTGGTGAAGTTGTTGAAGAGGAAAGTATTTTTGACTTAAATAAAGCTAGAGATTTATTTAAAAAGAACTTAGCTGAATTTTATAATAGTCAAGATGCTGCTACTATAAATGGATTACATCCTGGTGTTTCAGAAACATATGCATCGTTGGCTTCTAATTGGCTATTGGTATCATCAGAATTAGATGAAATATTAAAAAGTGCTGCCGATTTAACAAAAGCAAAACAATTATTAGTGTCCAATCAAGTTATTATAAATAATATAACTTCAAATCTAAAGGAAATGGATAAGAGCTATAATAATAATGCAGATAAGTATGCTACATTATATAGTCTGTTATTATGGTTATCTATAGCTTTACTTTTGGTTTCAGTTGGTGCTTTAGCTTACATATATAACTTTAAAAAAGACCTTTATGAAAAAGATTTGGAAAAAGAATCAAATAAAAATAAGAAAGCCATTTATAAGTTATTGAAAGAAATGAGTCCACTACAAGATGGTGACTTGACACAAAAAACTACAGTAGAAGAAGGTATAACTTTGGATATTGCTGATTCTATTAATGCAACAATTGATTCTTTATCTTCTGTTGTTATGAAAATTAAAAATTCATCTTTGGTTATGAGAGAAAAAACTAAAGAGATTAATTTAGTATCAGTAAAGATGTTAGGAGATACTGAAAAGCAAAGTGATTCAATTATTGATGCAAGTGATTCAATAAATAAAATTGCAAAAGCAATTACTCAAATTTCAGAAAAAACAAAATTGAGTTTAATAACTGCTCAAAATTCAACTACAGCATCTAGGGCAGGAACACAAAGTGTGAAAGACTCTATTGATTCTATGAATATTATTAGTAAAAACATGGATGAAACAGTTCATTTGATGTCTAAAGTGTCTGATTCTTCTACACAAATTTCTGAAGTTATTGGATTGTTATCAGATATTACAGAAGAAACGAATATTCTTGCTTTAAATGCTACTGTTCAGGCTGCCAAAGCTGGTGAATCTGGAAAGGGCTTTAAAATTGTTGCAGATTCTATCCAAGAACTTGCTGATAATGCTGCTGAAGCAACTCGTCGTGTAGGTGCATTGATTGCAACTGTGCAAACAGATATTCAATCAGTAGGTTCATCTATTGAAAGAACGACACAAGAGGTGCAAAGAGGTGTGGAATTGTCTAGCAATGCTGGAAAATCATTGGATGAAATTACTATTATTTCAAATGAGTTGGCAGAAATTGTTAAGGTTATTTCTATAGATGCAAATACAAATGCTGAATCTGCAAGACAAATTAGTAATAGAATGAGTCAAATTCTTGAAATTACAGAAGAAACTAAAAATTCAGCAAAACAAACCACAACTTCACTTGGTGAAATTGATAATATGTCTAGTGACCTTAGTGAATCAGTAAAGTCATTTATTACACAATAATTGTTGTTGATATAAATGAAAAAATAGCCTTTATTAAAGGCTATTTTTTTTAATGATTTAATAGTTTATATAGTGAGAAAAAGATGTTTATATAATGCAAACTATTGACAAATCATTTTTAAAAAATTAGTTTAGTTATATTAGGAAAAAAATAAGGAATAATAATAATGGAAACAAATTTCAACCTAGGTTCTTTGAAAATTGTGCAAGTACCTTTAGCGGATTATTTTAATAAGGCAACAGAAAATGTTGAATTTAATTTAAAATTGATTCGTGATGAAAAAAAGATACCAACAAATTTTGATGCAATAGATTTTATTGATAAAATTCAAAAAACTTTAGATATGATTGGACTAAAGGGATTACCAAAAGTATTAACTATCACAAAGGATGGTTTAACTGTCGTTAAAGATATTAAGTTTGATTCAAAAAAGAACGTTGAAATTTTAAAGGTTGCCTTACAAATTTTAAAAAATGCTTCCGTTTATATTAATAGATTAGTTAATTCAGGAGTTGATGAACCAACAAGATTTTACAAGGATTATAAAGTAATATCTAATTTATTGGGATTTAATGTTGAAATTAAAGACTTATTTTCACCAAAATTAGATTTAATAGAAACAGTAAATGAACAAATTCAAAATGATTTACGTGCTGGTATTTTTATTAATGAAAATAGCAAAAAAAATCTAGTTTTACATTTGGAAAAATCTCATAATGTTATTCAATCAAAATTAACACATGTTTTTAGTGCAATTGATGCTTTAGGAGTATTTAACTCTGATAGTGAACAAACAGCATATCAAAATGTATGTAAACAGTTATATGATTCATTTGATTATGTTCAGAAATTGAAAGTAAATAAAGGATTCTTTGTTTTATTTGGCATATATAAGTTATATCTTTGTGTTTTATCTCCAGTATTTAATGAAAATTTATCATCATATTTAAATGATAGAAGCTCTAATGCTAAATCTAATTTGGCAAAATTTGAAAGAACAATCGCAAGATTAATTCAAGCTGTAAAAGATTTAGAGTTTGGTGAAAAAACTGGGGCAATTCAAACAGACCAGGAAAGTGTCAAGGAAATATTATTTGAATTGATATATGCATTAAATAACAATAAAAAATTAAAAGAAATGCCAGTTTATAAAGATTTGGAAAGTTTTTTTGATATTCAATATTGTATTCAACAATTATCTGAAATAGAGATTAAAGGCGAAGATTTATTATCCGATGAAAAAATCAAAGAAATAGAAAAATATTTCTTTGATGTTAAAGAACAATTTCATATATTAAATGAAAAACAACTTAATTCAGATGATTTTATTAATCAGCTTACTAAGCTAGGAAGTGTAAGTAAGAAGTTTGTAGAAAAGGTTTCTTCCAATAAGGAAATAACAAGATTAGCTTCTCAAATGAATTTTGTTTTTAATTCTGTAAAAAGTAAAGCAGTTACATTCAATGATGTATTACAAAGAGAGATTTCTTTAGCTTTAGTTTTAATTGATTATGGAATTAGTGGGTTTATTAAAAATGTTGTAGAAGATAGATTGAGAAAAGATTATGGTGTTCAAACTGAATTACAAATAAGTAGATTGCAAGCATTTTGTGATAATGATATGCTTAAATTTAATTCTCTTGATTTACCTAAATTAGATAATATTAGTCAAAAAACAGATGAGAAAAAAACATTTGCTAAAATATTTGAACAATTAAATGATGACTTAGTAAAAATTGAAGAAACATTAGACTACTTTTTGAAAAATGATGGTGAAAATAAAGATGAAGTAACAACAATATATAAGCCTCTAATATCCATGAAGGGAATTTTTTCTGTTATTGGTAAACCAGACTTAGGTAATGTAATAACAAAGATAGCTGAACCTTGGAAGCAAATTATCAATGATGGTGTAGATAGTGTGTCTGCTGAAAGATTACAAGAGAGTGTTGTTTTGGTAAGTGGATTATCATTGTTAGTAAAAGCTTTTGTTGACGAAAATACGGCTGCAGCAGAAGATTTATATAATAATTTAATGAAAGTCTTTTATCAAAAAAATAAAGAGTTTATAGATAGTGAATCAACTGTTCCTGACTTGCATGAAGATGCCATTAAAGAAACAGAACATGAAGTAGTATTGCAATCAAATGATTTATTATTTGAAAATGAAAAAATTGAAGAAAAAATTGAAGAAACAATTGAAGAAAAGGTTGAGGAAAATATTCCATCATTATCTTTTGTAGATAATATTAAAGATTCAAATGAAGTTATTTTTGAAAATGATAAAAGTATTGTTAGCAAGGATACAAATGTTGTTGGAGAAATGGTTTATACAGAATCTACAAATGACCCAGATATTGCAGAAGTATTCTTAATGGAAGCTGATGAAGTATTTGAAAACTTAAATATTTCACTATCTAATCTTGAATTAAATATGAAAGATAAAGAAGAGTTAACAAATATAAGACGTTATTTCCACACATTAAAGGGTAGTGGTAGAATGGTTGGTTTAGAGTTTATGGGTGAAGCTGCTTGGATGGTAGAACAAACATTAAACCAATGTTTAGCAGGGAAAATAGATTTTGATTCAAATTTATTTGAACATGTTAAAAATATGAAAACAAAATTTGAAACATGGGTTTCTTCTCTTAAGGATACAAATACTGTTACTGTTGACTTAGTTTCTGTAAAAATAAATTTCTTAGAAATAAACCCATCGTTAACAAATCATGTTGAAATATTACTACCATCTGAAATAGTTGCTGAAGAACCATCATTTACATTTGATATGGAACCACCAGTTGTTGAAAATGAAGTTGAAATAGTTGCTGAAGAACCATCATTTACATTTGATATGGAACCACCAGTTCTTGAAAATGAAGTTGAAATAGTTGCTGAAGAACCATCATTAGTTTTTGAGTTAGAGGATGATATTAATGAAGAAGAAAACGAAGAAGATGAAAAGTATATTATGATTGAAGGAACTAAGATTTCCAAAGTATTATATTCTTTATTTAGTGAGGAAAGTTTAGTACATATTGAAAAACTTAAGGAATATGCACATTCAGAATATAATGAGCCAGTAGTATTGACTAGTGAATTTATGAGACATGCTCATACTCTTGCTTCTATTGCTTCTTCTGTAAACTTGAATAGAATTGCTAAAATATCAAGTAAAATAGAGTCAATAGCAGTTACAACAATTGAAAGAAATTTGGCTTTATCACAAGTTCAAATGAATTCTATTCGTCATGTTGTAGATAATATTGATTTATTTAAAGAATTAGATTCATCAGAACATGTTTCATATTATGACAGCTTAATAGAAAGTTTAGAACAATTATATTCTAATTTATATAAAGATGAATTTGAATCTCATGGTTTGGTAGTTTCTAGTGAATTAGAAATTATTGGTGAGCTTCCTTTTGTTAAGGAAGAAGATTCAAAAGGTAATGTTATTGTCAATATGGATAAACTTCAAGAAGATGTAATTAAGGTTGTCAATTCTCTTATCTTTGAAAATAAGAAAATTCTTGATGAAGAATTAATGGAAGAGAAAATAAATAGTGATAAGGTTGTTCAAAATCTAAAGGTTAAAGTTGAGGAATTAGAAGAACAAATAGTTAGATTAATGGAAGACCAAGAAGAAAAAGCTAAGCTATACAATAAGGCCTTAGAAGTAACAAAAAATGATATTCGCATAATGGCAAATATGTTAAAAAAAAAATATGAAATCACCGATCAAAATGTTCTTTCTGAAATTGATGGGGAAGAAATAAAAAGATTTATTGAAAAATATACTTCTGAAGCACTAGTTGAAAATATATCATTATCAAATGATGATATGTTGGAAACATTAAGTAATGAAGATTCATTGATTCAAGAATTATTGAATGCTAATAATTTTATTTACAATATATTTGAAGATAAAGTTGCTACAGTTGAGGATGAAGTAGATTTAGATATATATGAGATTTCAAAACCTGAAGCTGATGAAATGTTGGATAAAATTAATCCATTAGTTGAAAGTATATCAAAAAATGGATTAAGTAATTCTGATGAAAAAGAACTTAAGAGATATCTCCATACCCTAAAGGGATGTGTGAGAATGGCTGGTTCTAACAAAGTTGGAATGGTTGCTCATCGTTTAGAGTCATTATTGGATTATGCAGAAACAAGAGGATTAAATTTCTTTAGCTTTAAACCTCTTTTAGAAAAAGAACTAAATAAAATTATGTTCTTAATGAAGGATCCAAATCAATTGCTAGATGCTAAGAAGTCAGCGTGGTTAGATGAAATTGTACCATCAAATAAAGTATTACAAAGATATAATATTGTTAGTGATGTAATTTTGAAAGATAATATTCAAGAATCTATAATTAGTCCTATAGTAAGTTCAAGTAAAAAAGAAGTAAAGCAATATATTAGGATTCTTTCTGATGTTGTTGATTCTGCAATTACGGATGCCGGTGAAATTCGTTTACAAAGAACTTCTTTAGAAGATACAACTGTAAATTCTAGAAAATCAATTGCAGAACTTAAATCTTCTTCTGCCAAATTGTTAAAGATGGTTAAAGAAGTTGAAGTTCAAGCTGAAGGTCAAATTCAGGCTCGTCATGATCAATTATATGAACTAGGTTCAAATTTTGACCCACTTGAGTTTGATAGGTTTACTAGGTTACAAGAATTAACCAGATTAATGAATGAGGCTGTAGCTGACATTGAGGAAACAATTTCATCTTTAGATAGTTCTTCAAAAATTCAGGACAACACAATTAATCAACAATCTATTTCTACTAATAATTTACTTTCACAATTGATGAAAGTTAGATTGGTTCCTGTTGATACAGTAACAGAACGTTTCTATAAAATTGCTAGAAATACAGCAAAAGAATTAAATAAAAAAGTTTCTTTAGAGTTTTTTGGTGAAAAAACAGAAATTGATAAATTAATTCTAGATAAAATTATAAGCCCAATTGAGCATATATTGAGAAATTCAATTGCTCATGGTATAGAAAAACCTGAAGATAGATTAATTTTAGGTAAGTCTATTGTTGGAAAAATAACAATTAGTATATCTTTAGATGGTAACTTTACTATCATAAAAATTAAAGATGATGGTTCTGGAATTAATTTTAATAAAGTTCGTGAAATTGGTTTACGTAGAGGAATCATTAAGTCAGGATTAGAGTATTCAAAAGATGATATCATTAATTTAATCTTACAATCTGGGTTTTCTACTGCTGAATCAGTATCTCAAGTATCTGGTCGTGGGATTGGTATGGATGTGGTTAAAAGTGAAGTTGATGCTCTTGGTGGTCGGGTTAAAATTGAAACAGAAAAAGATTTGGGTTCAACATTTATCTTGACTATTCCAATGGATTTAGCAACTAGTCAATCTATGCTTTGTGTTGTTGGTGAAAAACTAATTGCTATTCCTGCTATTATTATTGAAGAAGTTGCTTCTTTAAAAGAGGAAGCATTAAAAAATGCATATAAAAATGGAGTAGTAAGTATTGCCAATAAAGAGTACCCAATATTTTATATGGGGCATTTGTTAGGAATATTGGAAACTAATAAAAATCCAAAAATGAAATTTTATAATAGTATTATGAGAGTAAAGTATTTAGATAAATCAATTGTAATACATGTAGATAAATTAATAACTACTACAGAGGTATTAATTAAGTCTCCTGGAAGAATATATAGTAAAATTAATGGTGTTCTTGGTATTACTGTTTTAGGTGATGGTCGTCAAGGTTTGGTTATCAATCCAATTCAATTGTTAGAGCATTTTAATAAAAACTTACAAACAATTAATATTAAAATTGATAATACTGCCGATTTTAATGTAACTAAGCCTGTGGTGTTAGTTGTTGATGATTCAATTACTGTTCGTCATGCATCTGCAAAAATATTAGAAAGAAATAATTTCACAGTTGTTTTAGCTAAAGATGGTGAAGATGCATTAGAGCAATTACAAGAAATGACTCCAGATATTATATTATCTGATATTGAAATGCCTAGAATGGATGGTTTTGAATTTGTAAAAAATGTTAGAGGTATTGAAAAGTTTAAAGAAATTCCTATCATTATGATTACATCTAGAACGGCTGATAAGCATCAAAAACATGCATTTGAATTGGGAGCTAATGATTTCTTAGGTAAACCATATAAGGAAGAAGAGTTAATTGAAAAAATTAAAGTATTTTTAGAAAAAAATAAAGATTTGGTGTAAAAACTAAATTAACTTAATAAAAAAAAGAACAACTATAGTCAAGCCCCTCTGAAACCTTGTTGAAAAACAAGTCGCTTGGTAGGGGTTGTTAAACCAAGCTGATAAACCTACACTTCCAAAGATAGCTTATGCTAGCTTTGGTTCTACTCAAAAGGATTAATCTCTTGAGCAAATAGAGGTTTAACTACCGTAGGTTGAATATAATCCATTATGTTTTTATACCAATGATTTCTATTCTTTCCTAAAGCTGAAGAAACTTCATTCCATTTCAACTCACCTACAAACAACCTATTGCTCTGCTTGGGTTGTTTGTGATAAGGGAATTTAATTTCTTCTTGATACTTTTTCTTAAAACTTACATTATTTTCAGTTTTAAATTCTTTTCCAAATATCGCCTGTCTTGCTAGCCAAAGGCTCGCCGCAATATCAACTGGTAATTTATTCAATAATCCATACTTAGCAAATCCACCGATACTACTATAGTTAGGATTTACTAAATTAACTGTCATTCCTAATCTTTCAGACTTACGAACTATTAATTATTGAAATTTAGATTTTGCAAAGCTAGTTAACATTTTATTATAATTAAAGATAACTTTATTTCTTTTATTTTTAATTGATTTAGCTTTATAACCAGAATTCATATTATTTATGGTTGAACTAAAATCTAAATTTTCAATAGCTATTGAATAAACTCCATATTCTTGTGCTATGGCTAATACTTCAGTAATAGCATTACTAATTAACCATTCTCTTTGTTCTGTTGATTTATTCTCTAACTCCCATGAAATAAATCCATAAGATTTATTATTGTTATCTTTATGGGTAACATTTAATTTTATTATGTTCAGATTTAACTTTATTAATTAAAGAATCAACTTGATGACTAGTGAATAAATTAGTATTCATAAGATTATGCCAAATAACATTTTCTTCCAAATGAAGATTATTAAACATAACCCAAGTTTTACGATAAAATTCAGACCATAAGGAAACACAAGAATTAATGTCTAATTCTTGTGTTAAATCTAATTTCAATCTAGTTTCTATCGTATTAATCATATGATTTAGACTAACAATTAATGAAAATTTGTCAAATTTTTCAACAAGATTTCAGAGGGGCTTGCATGTGAGATGGCTATTTTGTTTAAAAGTGAAAGGTTTTTCTTAAGAGATTCTGGAGTAAGGTTTTCTAAGTGAATTTGATAGTTTGGAGGATATTGATAATGTATAACACCACGATTTAGTTGTAATGCTTTCGCTTGACTTAATTCCAATAACATATTGTTATAGTGTTTTTCATCATGAATATTGTTTACAACATATTTATTATAATGTAAGTGTATGCTCTTGTTTGGATTAGAAAGATATAGTGAATTGTTCAGCATTCTTTTTGTAAAATCAACGATATTGTTATCATATAGTGCAATTTCTAAAGATAAATTATCTTTTTGTGCTAATAAAAAAAGATTATTTAAAAGTTCATCATCATCTCTATCAAAAATTTTAAATCCAAGCATGGGGTTTCCAAAAGTTATCAAATAATTATACATTAGGAGAAATAGTTGTCAATTAAAAAAAGGTTAAGATTTTAACCTTAACCTTTTTATTGATTTTTAAACCGTAAATTATGAAATGTGAGAAATTAAGCAATCTATACTGGAAAAAGTTTTCTTGGTCATGGTTTTTCTATCAAGTAACTCAAAATTGTTATTCTCAATAGCTTGTCGGCTAATTACAATTCTTGATGTTGCACCAATTAATTCAGCATCACTCATTTTCTTACCGGCACTACCTTTTCTATCATCTAATAAAATATTCTTACCTTGTTTTTTAAGTTTATTGTAAAGTTGATGGGAAATAGTTTTAACTTGTTCGTTTTTTTCTATATCAATAGCTGTAATAACATAGTCAAATGTATTAAATTCTAAAGTTCCAAAGAAACCTAGATTATCTCTATGTTTTTCTAATAAAGCCATTAATAAGCGAGAAATACCAATGCCAAAACAAGCCATTTGAACATAATTATTTTTATCATCAAGTAATTCAAAAATTTTACTATATGTATCACCAAGTTGGAAAATATGACCTAATTCTAACATGCCATCATAACTATCTGATAAGTCTGATTTAACTAAAAATTCTTCAGAAAAATTACCACCCATTTGAGCATTGTCAGTTTCTTTTACGATAACATCCAATCCAAAATGTTGGAAAATTTCTAAATATGTAATTTTAATTTTTTCATAAATAAGTTTAAGCTCTTCATTTGTAGAGCAAAAAGAATATCCATCTTTCATAATAAATTCTTTTCCTCTTGAGAGTCCAGCTCTTGCTCTCATTTCATCTCTATATTTATTACCTATTTGAAAAACATTGCAGTTAGCTTTTTGTCTTTGATAGTAGTCAAAATAAATAGATGTAATAGCTTCTTCAGCAGTTGCACTTAAACAAAAGGTTTGATTTTTTCTATTTTTTAATTTGAAAAGTTCTTCTCCATATGAGTCGATTCTTTTACTTTTTTCCCATAATTTACCATCTTGAAGAAGACTTAATCTAATTTGAGAAAATCCAATATCTTGCATTTTGTTTTCAATATACTGAATTAACTTTTTCTCTAAAATTAAGCCTAAGCTTAATGAAGAATAAATGCCAGCACTATCCTGATGAACCATGCAAGATTTTTGCATAAGGTCAATTAATTCCAATTTGGTATTGTCTCGCTCAAAATGGTTGTTGTAAAAAAATAAGTTTGTAAATAACATGTTATATCCCCAATAAATAAAACCCCAATCCTTGTTTTTGCTTGTATTAAACAGCTTAAGGTGGGGTTTTGTGTCAGAGACTTATTTGAACACGAAAAGAGGAATTTAAATTTTAAAAACAAAAAACCTTGGCACTCCCCACCATTGTAGGTGGGCTTGCAGGTAGGTTAAAGTAGATAAATGTCGTTTTCATAAGAAGATAAATAAATAATTACTCATTATATATGATCTGATTTTATATTGTCAAGGAAGTAATTTAAATAAAATAAAACCTCGTATATTAATACGAGGTTTTATTTATCTTATATTTAAGGTTTTTTAATACCAATAAATATTATAAGTTGTTCCGATAAATATTTGAGAAGTAGAATTAATATGTCCTGGGTCTTTCATGTAAACACCATAAAAACCAAGTTGTTGAGTTTTTGAAAGCTTTTCATGGTAAGACATTTCAACATTAACTTGTCGTCCTGATGGAGCTAATGAAACAACTACATTGTCTCTGATAACTTCACCATCAAGTGTGCGCCCAATAGGTAAATTCATAGTGGCTTCAGAGCGGTCAACTCTAAGTGGTTGTGATACACTAAAGTTAAATTCTTTAGCTGAGTTATCGCTAGTCCAATTTAGACCTGTGAGGAATTGAGATGTTCTTGTATTTTCAAGTTTGGAAATTAGACCACTACCTGAAGTATTCATAGTTCCAATCTTCATCATGCCTAAACCTTTCCATCCATGACCGATTTGTTTTTCAAATTGAAAGTTGATACTTTGTGATGCTGATTTGTCTAATGAAAAAGCACCTTGACCTTGTGAACCTAACATGTTCTTGCTTTCAGTAGTAACTTCATATCCAATGCGAGTAACTAAACTATTTGCTAAATTAAAATTTAATCCAACTTCTTGTTTAACAGCACCATTTGAATTAATTTGATCTGAATTTGGTGATGCATTTGCAAATTTAGAATAAATTCCAAAATTTTTATTAGCACTCCAACCAAAACTAAATTCATTTTTGTTGTTATAATTATTTAAAATCCCATCATCATTATAAGATAATGTTTTGCCAAAATTTGAAGGGTTAGTTAAGTTGTTTTTGTTTTGTTCAAATCCAAAATTAAAATTACCAGCATTAAATGATAATTGTGAAAAAATAATTTCATTATTACTATTAAATCCAAATTTCAAATCAGAAAAATCATTTTTATATGTGTTGGATGTTTGATTGATTTTATTATTAAAATAAGCATTTACACTTATTGGTGTTTTTGTGCTAATAAGGCTAGCTGTATTAGTTGGATAGTCCCGTCCAAATTTATCAAAAACAACAAAATCCATAGCTAATGATTTTCCTGAATCACCAAATGCAGATGGTAAACTAATATTTGTATTTGCTAATGCAAAAGATTTACCTACAACAGTATTAGAAACACTTACTGTTGTAACACCATTAGGTAAAAGAGCTTTAGCAAGGTCAAGTTTACCTTGTCCAAAAGTGTATAATCCACAATTAATATTTTGAGTAACTCCACAATTATTAATACCATAAAGAGAAGAGAAGGTATTATCCGCAGTATCTAATAGAATTGATGTGCTAATTTGTGGAGTTAAGTGAGGCCATTTTGCAATAAGAGTTGTTAGAGCAGCAGTAACAACAGGAGTTGCAGAAGATGTTCCATTAAACTCAATTCTGTTGGTAGTTGTAGTTGCATCAATTGGTGTTACCGAAATTGGGGTTTGTGTAACAAGAAACCGACTTTGAACATTTGCATTTTCACCAGGGATATAAGAATACCAAGCATGTTTATTGTCTTTATCAATAGCACCAACCATTAAGACAATATCACGAATGTGTTCTTTACCTGGTTGAAAAATAGTTTGAAAAAGATTAACATCGTCAGTAATAGAACCGGTGGAATTAGCATAAAGACTAGTTGTATTTCCAGCAGCAAGAATAATTGCCGCATTATGTATATAAGCATTATCAAACATACGATTTGATTCAGCATTAAGATTGTATAATGGGGCAATACTATAATTAATAATTCTAGCTCCATTATTTAATGCCCAGGCAGTTCCTTCTTCAAGAGTTGATGATGTGATTGCACCATTTTTATCTTCAACTTTGCCAAGTAAAAGATCTGCATTTCTAGTATATCCTGTATTTGTTCCTGCAATGACTTGAGCAACAAAAGTTCCATGTGGATTATTATTGTCATCAATTGTAGAACTAGCATCAACACCACCCAAAATCACTGAAGAAACAATTTTATCCTTATATTCAAAGTGATTAATATTAAATCCACTATCTAAAATTGCTACAGTAACTCTAGATGTTTCTGATGGAAGCAAATTAGAAGGAATTAAAGTAATTGGAGAGGCTGGAATTACTGGAAGTTGAGGTGTGGTCGGAAGACCTGGATCAATAGGAGTAACTGGAGCACTTCCACCACCACCGCCGCCACATGCACTTAAAATTGTAGCAATTGAACAAATTGTAAAAATATAACTTAATTTGTTTTTAGTTATCATGAGTATAATCTCCAAGTTAATAAATAGAATACCATTTTATTATAAGTACAACTAGTAATCAATATAAATAAGATAAATATTTAAACTGTGTTGTTTTTTCACATTTATGTTTTTAATTCATATGTTGGTTATATTTGACAAAAATTAAAATCTAGAATATAGACTTTAATAGTAGTTTCTAGATTTAGGTTAGAAGCAACAATAATAATAATAAAACATATATCGGGGCATTATGGCAGCAATATTTCATAATGGAATAAAAGAAATAAATCAATCAGAAAAACCAATAGCGACAGCTTGGAGGTTATCTTATAAGCATTTAGGATTAGAACCAAAAGTAAAAAAACTAATGGAAATATTATCTGATCATGAAAATTTATTTATAAATTATAATCCATACCACAATCATTATCATTTAGCAGAAGTTATTTGGGGGTGTGCTTTTCTTATAAAAAGAGAAGGCATTACAGAAAAGTATTCTGACACAATGATTATTCTTTTATTGGCGGCCACATTTCATAATGCTGACCATCAAGGTAGAACAAATAAATACTCGTTTGAAAACGAAGAGAGAGCCTCTATATTTTTTAAAAGTTGGTGGAAAAATAATTCATTATTTGTAGAGAATATAGTATCTGTAACACCTGTATATACTGAACAAGCTATAACAGAGTTGATATTATTTACAGACCTTACAAGTGGGAATCCAAAAGTTTTAATTGATTATGAGAAAAGGCGTGATGCTGAGACATTCGGTCTAAAATTATGTCGTTTAAAAAAGATATTAAATGAAGCTAATTTTTTAATTCATTGTCTACCTCACTATGGATTTAATAAAACTGAATTAATATTAAAAGAATCTTCAAAAAATCTTCCAAGTGAAAAAATTTGGTTATTGTTATTAGATTTTTTACAAACAGTTTCAATTAAAATCTTTACATCAGATGCATCTAAAGATTTAAAGTTAGATGTTTTAATGAAAAAATTCAGTAATCATCTTATGTTAAATAAGGTAAACATGAAAGATGGGGATTCATTTCAAGATGAAATCAATATAAAATTCAAGCAATTTTAATCTTGTATAAATAAAACCCCCTACCAAGAGACTTGTTTACAACAAGTTTTAATAGGGGGTTGTCATAATGAAGGTTTTATTTTAGTCAACAATTATTTTGATTTAAAGATTCTATCATGCTCACGTTCCCAATCCCTATCTTTAATGGTATGCCTTTTGTCATGTTCATTTTTGCCTTTTGCTAAAGCAATTTCAACTTTAACTTTATTCCGTTTTGCATAAATTTTTGTAACAACAATCGTGTACCCCTTTTGTTCAACTTTCCCCATAAGCTGCATAATTTGAATCT
>Ga0210034_1001160_pt1 | contig 24021 bp, 25 predicted proteins | sample CryGeymeta201505_FD_185466 | JGI IMG/M metagenome (GOLD analysis project Ga0210034, IMG submission 185466) | Groundwater microbial communities from Crystal Geyser aquifers in Utah, USA - Crystal Geyser metaG 2015-05 (SPAdes) (version 2) | ecosystem: Environmental > Aquatic > Deep subsurface >... | reverse complement strand
ATTACAGCCTGAAACGCTGGGTTGCCTTGAGCCGCTATGCGACAGACGGGCGTTTGCCGATAGACAATAATCCGGTGGAAAACGCCATTCGTCCGATCGCCGTCGGAAAAAAGAACTGGCTGTTCGCGGGTTCGGAACGGGCGGGAAAACGGGCTGCGGCGATTCAGAGTTTGCTCGCAACCGCAAAGCTCAATGGGCTCGATCCCGCCGCGTGGTTGCGGGACACGCTGGAAAAACTGCCGACCTGCCTCAACAGCCAGATCGATTCGCTCTTGCCGTTCCGCAAAAATGCGCTACAGCAACCCACTCCGTAAGTGGTAGGTGGGCGCGTCGAACGCTTACAATTAGAAGTCGATCGCGTTGCCTCAAAATAAAAGGTTGCCGAAGAGTCAGATACGTTGCCTCACATTAGAGGTAACCGAAACGAATCGAAAGATGTGTTTCAATTTTGCCTCGATCCGACGTTTGAGATCAAACGGATTGAGGGTGTCGGCGGTTTGTCTCAAGCTCTTGAGCGCGTGAAGACGGGCTTGTTGGGATGGTCGGTGAAATAGCGCAGCAAGGGATGGTTGAGGAATTCGCTGCCGTTATCGCAATCAAATCCGAGAAGAGGGAAAGGCAACGCCTTTTCAATTTCTTGAACTTGGCGGATAACGCCGGTTGAGCCTTTGTTCCATGTGGCGCGGCATTCTGTCCAGCCGGTCAGAATGTCGGTCATGGTCAGGCTCCAGACGAAATCGCCCGCAAGAGAATTGCCGCAATGGGCGACGGTATCGGCTTCGACGAAGCCGGGCCGGGAAATATCCCAATGTTCGGTGCAGATGGGGATTTGATTCTTGAGCAGCGTGCCGGGTTTGGTGCCGGACAGCCCTTTGGGATGTAGGGCGCGGATAGGCTTGAGCAAGCGATCCAGCGTGGCGGCGGAAACCGCCAGTAAACGGGACTTGTCCTCGCTATCGAGTTCCCCGTGTTCAGCTTCGTAGTGGGGCAGCCATAAGGGGATGGCGGCGACCAGTCTCTTGCCTCACATCTGATCGGACGCCAGCCAGATGCGGCGCAAGGCTTCGAGAAGCGGCGGGGAGCGATATATCGGCTTGCGCCCCGGATGGCGGGCGATAGTGCCGGGTTTTTTGCCCAATAAACGGATGGCGTATTTGCGGTGGTAGTTGAAGACCGCGCAAAACTCGTCCAGAATTTTGGCTTTGCCTGTGCGATTGGCTTTGCGATAACGGTACTGGATCGCTTCCAGGTAGGCATGTTTCTCTTGCTTGCTCATGGTTGGTAACCTCCTCGCTTGGGTTACCAACAATTTGAGGCAACGATCCCTTTTTACCCGTTACTTCGGTTACCTTTTTTATGAGGCAACTCGTCGATTTCCGGTTGATGTTTCATTCATACTGAATATTTGCTATAATGCGCAAATCGTATATGGGCTGTCAGCCCATTTTTTATTTGTGGCGGAGATATGGATTTATACGGTTTGCTTGAATCTACGGTAACCGGTTTGGGATATGAGTTTGTAGACCTCGAGGTGTCGCAACGAGGCAAGTCCCTTCGTCTGTTTATCGATAAGCCGGCTGGCATCGGCGTAGAGGATTGCGCTTTCGTGAGCAATCATCTGTCGCGATTGTTGGCGGTCGAGATGGATTGCGACTATGACCGACTGGAGGTGTCTTCTCCTGGGCTGGATAGGGTTTTGAAGAAGGAAGAGGATTTTATTCGTTTTAACGGTGAGAGCGCGCAGATTAAATTGCGGGTTGCGCTTGCTGGCAGGAAGAATTATGCGGGCGTTTTGCGTGGTGTTAAGGATGGTGTGCTGCAACTGGAAGTGGATAGCACGCTGTTGACGCTGAATATTGCCAATATAGACAAGGCGCGTTTGATACCGAATATATAGCCGGAGGGTGTATGGGTCGTGAAATTTTGCTGGTCGTGGATGTGATGTCGCGGGAGAAGAACGTCTCTAAGGATGTGATTTTTGCTGCGCTGGAATTGGCGTTGGCTTCCGCGACAAAAAAGCGTTTTCATGAGGATGTGGAAGTGCGCGTCGACCTTGACCGCGATACCGGTGAGTATTCCTCCGTTCGCCTCTGGCATGTGGTTCCGGATGATGCCGTGGAGTTTTCGGAGCGTCAGATCGGCCTGACTGATGCCAAGGAGCGAGATACTGAAGTTGAATTGGATGACTATATTGAGGAACCGCTTGAGCCTGTCGAGTTTGGCCGTATCGGTGCGCAGGCCGCCAAGCAGGTGATCTTGCAGAAAATTCGTGAAGCCGAGCGTGAACAGATACTGAATGACTTCCTGCAACGCAAGGAATATCTTGTTACCGGAACTATCAAGCGGATGGAGCGTGGCAACGCAATTATTGAGTCGGGGAGAATCGAAGCCTTACTACCGCGTGACCAGATGATCCCCAAGGAAAATCTGCGGATTGGCGATCGTGTGCGGGCATACCTGTCCCGAGTTGACCGAGCAGCGCGCGGTCCGCAATTGATTTTATCGCGGATTGCGCCAGAGTTTCTGGTTAAGCTGTTTGATCTGGAAGTCCCTGAAATTGAAGATGGGTTGCTGGAAATTAAATCGGCGGCGAGAGATCCAGGCGCGCGCGCAAAGATTGCAGTTAAATCAAATGACCAGCGCATCGATCCAATTGGAACTTGTGTTGGCATGCGTGGTTCGCGTGTTCAGGCGGTGACTTCTGAACTCGCTGGGGAACGGGTGGATATCATATTATGGTCACCCGAGCCCGCCCAGTTTGTGATCAATGCTTTGGCGCCGGCTGAGATCAGTAGCATCGTGGTGGACGAGGAAAAGCACAGCATGGATGTGGTGGTTGAGGAGGAGCAACTGGCTCAGGCTATTGGTCGTCTCGGGCAGAATGTGCGCCTGGCTAGCGAGCTGACAGGCTGGACCTTGAACATCATGACCGAGGAAGAGGCGACTCAGAAGAGCCAGGAAGAGAGTTCGGCGATTATTTCGCAGTTTATACAAAAGCTTGACGTTGACGAAGAGGTGGCAGGGATTTTGGTGCAGGAGGGATTCAGTACACTGGAAGAAGTGGCCTATGTCCCGCTTTCAGAGATGTTGGAAATCGAATTTTTTGATGAGGATACGGTCAATGAGCTGCGCAGTCGTGCACGCAATGCGTTGCTGACGGAAGCGATTGCCAGCGAGGAAAAAATGGAGGCTCCCTCAGCTGAGTTGCTGGCGATGGAGGGAATGGATGATGGAACAGCACGTGCCTTGGCATCCAAGGGCGTGGTGACGATGAATGATCTGGCTGATTTGGCGGTTGACGATCTGGTTGAAATGACCAGGATGGATAGTGAACGCGCCAAGGAATTGATTATGACGGCACGCGCCCCGTGGTTTGCATGACGATAGCGAGCAGAGTGTACTGGAGACCTAAATGGGACAAATGAACGTGGCTCAATTTGCCGGCGAGCTGGGCCTGCCCGCAACGCTGTTACTGGAGCAGTTGCGGGCTGCGGGCGTTAATAAAGCAGCGTCTGAGGATTCGCTGACTGAGCAAGACAAGACTCAGTTGCTTGACTATTTGCGTCGTGCACATGGCGCAAAGGAACAGAAGAATAAAATCACTCTGACCCGCAAGGAAACAACAGAAATCAAGAAGTCTGACAGCGCTGGCAAAGCGCGCACTATCCAGGTGGAGGTACGCAAAAAGCGGGTTTTTGTTAAACGAGACGTGACTGAAGCCGCACCAGTCATAGCCGCACCAGTTGAAGTGGCGCAGGTTGAAGAACCAGTCATAGCCGCACCAGTTGAAGTGGCGCAGGTTGAAGAACCAGTCATAGCCGCACCAGTTGAAGTGGCGCAGGTTGAAGAACCAGTCATGGCCGCACCAGTAAAGAAAAGAGCTAGACCGCAGTTGCACGATACCGAGATCGCCAAGCGCGAAGAAGAGGCACGCAAGCAGGCGGAGCTTTTCGCACGACAAAGTGCGGATATTCGCGAAAAGCATGAAAAGGGCCTGCGTCGGCAAGCCGCAATAGTGGTACAGGCCGCAGTTGCTGAGTCCCCAGTTCCAGTCAAGGTGTCAGAACCTCCACTAGCGGAAGGTACGCTGCATAAGCCGGTTGTAAAGCCGGGTGAGAAAGTCGAGAAAAAGGCTGCAAAGAAAAAGGAAACCACTTGGGCGGATACGTCCGGTAAGAAGCGCGGTATCAAAGTGCGTGGCGATGTGGGCGGCGCAACCGGATGGCGCAACCGAAAGGACCGGGGGGCTCACCACAAGGCGGAAGATCAGGGACCCCATGGTTTTGCCATGCCGACTGAACCTATTGTGTATGAGGTGATGATTCCTGAGGCCATCACGGTCGGTCAGCTTGCGCAAAAGATGGCGGTAAAGGCGGCCGCAGTCATCAAGGTCATGATGAAGATGGGCACTATGGCGACGATCAACCAGGTGCTGGATCAGGAAACCGCGATGATTCTGGTCGAGGAAATGGGGCATGTTGCCAAGCCGGCGGCTCTAGATAGTCCTGAAGCTTATCTGGCCGAGACTGAAGCGCATGAAGTACACATGGAACCGCGTGCGCCGGTGGTGACCGTGATGGGTCACGTCGACCACGGCAAAACCTCGTTGCTCGACTATATCCGCCGTACCCGCGTAGCTCACGGCGAAGCAGGCGGCATTACCCAGCATATTGGTGCCTATCATGTGGAAACGGCACGCGGCATGGTGACCTTCCTCGACACGCCGGGCCATGAGGCTTTTACGGCGATGCGTGCGCGCGGCGCCAAAGCCACTGACGTGGTGATTCTTGTTGTCGCTGCCGATGACGGCGTGATGCCTCAGACGATCGAAGCTGTCCATCACGCCAAGGCGGCAGGCGTGCCAGTCGTAGTGGCGATGAACAAGATTGATAAGCCCGAAGCCAATCCGGAACGCATCAAGCAGGAATTGGTGGCACAAGGTGTTGTCCCTGAAGATTGGGGCGGAGATACCATGTTTGTCGGGGTTTCTGCCAAAACCGGCGAGGGCATCGATGAACTACTTGAAGGCGTGCTGTTGCAGGCCGAGGTATTAGAACTAAAAGCGCAAAAGGATGTTCCAGCCAAGGGCTTGGTGATCGAGGCACGGTTGGATAAAGGCCGTGGCCCTGTGGCGACTATTCTTGTGCAGTCTGGAACGCTTAAGGCGGGCGACATGCTTCTGGCTGGCGGGGCCTTTGGTCGCGTGCGGGCCATGCTGAATGAAAATGGCGACATGGTGAAAGAAGCCGGGCCTTCCATTCCTGTGGAAATCCAGGGTTTGTCCGAGGTGCCGATGGCGGGCGAGGATGTGATCGTGCTGAATGACGAGCGCAAGGCGCGTGAGATCGCGTTGTTCCGTCAAGGCAAGTTCCGCGACGTGAAGCTGGCCAGGCAGCAGGCAGCGAAACTGGAGAACATCTTCGAGAATATGGGTGAGGACGAGGTCAGGGTTCTGCCGTTGATTATCAAGACCGATGTTCAGGGTTCCTATGAAGCGCTGGCTCATGCGCTGCAGAAACTTTCCACCGACGAGGTTAGAGTTAACATCATTCATAGCGGAGTGGGAGCGATTACCGAGTCCGACATCAACCTGGCTCTGGCATCGAAAGCTGTGGTAATCGGTTTCAACTCGCGCGCTGATGCGACTGCACGCAAACTGGTTCAGTCCTCCGGGGTGGATGTGCGCTACTATACGATTATTTACGATGCAGTGGATGAGGTCAAAGCTGCGCTGTCGGGCATGCTGGCGCCGGAGCGCAAGGAGAGTGTGCTCGGTTTGGTGGAAGTGCGCGAAGTGTACCGGATTTCAAAGGTGGGTACGGTTGCGGGTTGCTATGTGCTCGACGGTACCATAAAACGTGGCGCCATGGTGCGTGTGTTGCGTGATAATGCGGTGATCCATACCTGTGAACTGGACTCCCTCAAACGTTTCAAGGACGACGTGAAAGAAGTGAAATCCGGCTTCGAATGCGGGCTGTCGCTGAAGGGTTTTAACGATCTCAATGTCGGCGATCACCTCGAGGCTTATGAGATGGTTGAAGTTGCGCGTAGCCTTTAGCCATTTATTTATGCAGCGCGTAACCTGGAAATGCCATCATGGGTAAAGCTTTTTTGCGAACTGGGCGGATTGCCGAGCAAATCCAGCGCGAACTGGCCGATCTGATCCAGATGGAAGTCAAGGATCCGCGTGCCGGTCTGGTAACCCTGACAGGCGTTGAGGTGACTCAGGATTATTCTCATGCCAAGGTGTATTTCACCACGATGAAGTCGGCTGATCAGGCGCCCAAGGCGCAGGCGGGCCTCGAACATGCCGCCGGTTTCCTGCGTTCGCAACTGGCGCACCGCATGAAATTGCGGATCATGCCCCAGCTACATTTTATCTACGATACTTCCGTCGAAAATGGGGTGCGCTTGTCCCGACTGATCGACGAGGCGGTTGCCGCAGATAAAGCGCATCAACGAGAAGAATAGCCCCTTGCAGTTTAAACGGATCAAGCGTCCCATCAGCGGTGTTCTGTTGCTGGATAAGCCTTATGGGATTTCGTCGAATGGCGCTCTGCAGCAGGCCAAAAGATTGTATCAAGCCGCCAAGGCGGGGCATACCGGCAATCTGGATCCGATTGCAACGGGTTTGCTGCCGATCTGTTTTGGAGAGGCCACCAAGTTTTCGCAGTTTCTGCTGAATGCTGGGAAAACTTACCAAGCGGTTTTTAAATTGGGAAAAACCACCACCACGGGTGACTCCGAGGGGGAAGTGACCAGCAGCAAAGTCGTCGATCTATCGCTGGGTCAGGTGGAACAGGCGCTGCAACAGTTTATTGGTCCCATTCTTCAGATGCCGCCGATGTATTCGGCCCTCAAATTTCAGGGCAAGGCGCTTTATACTTATGCTCGTGCCGGGGTCGAGATTGAGCGGGCTGCGCGCCCGGTGACGATTTACAGCCTGACTCTGGATCGCTTTGTCGACGACGAGTTGAGCGTTACAGTGGCGTGCAGCAAGGGCACCTATATTCGGGTGCTGGGGGAAGACCTGGGTCGTGTACTGGGGTGTGGCGCTTTCATGCAGGCATTGCGGCGCACCCGCATTGGCAGTTTTGAGATTGGCCAAACGGTGACCCTGGAGCAGCTCGATGGATTGGACATAGAAGCCAGGGACGCGCGGCTTTTGCCGGCGGACTGCTTGCTGGAGGGGTTGCCAAAAATAACACTGGATCGGGAAAGTGCTTATTATTTTCGGCAAGGGCAGGCGATCTGGATGCCGAAGCAGGTGCATGATGGGGTAGTGGTTTTGTACGATGAAGGTCAGTGCCTTGTCGGTATTGGCGAAATCGCGGATGACGGCAAGATTGCACCCAAAAGACTGGTTGTCGAGAGCACGGTGTAACAGAATTTTTCGCGGAGGCTAACCCGCGAGAATTATTTGAGAATATCTCATAATACAAGGTAAAATAACGCGTTTTATTTTTTGGAGAAAATAATGTCACTGAACAGCGCCCAAAAGGCACAAATTGTGCAGGATTATCAAAAAGCAACGGGCGACACCGGTTCGACCGAAGTGCAGGTTGCTCTTATGACTGCGCGCATCAACGATCTCACCGGCCATTTCAAGATCCATGCCAAAGATCACCATTCCCGTCGTGGTCTGCTGAAGCTGGTCAGCAAGCGCCGCAAGCTGCTGGATTACTTGCGCGGCAGCAGTGTTGACCGCTACCGCACCCTGATTGAGCGCCTCGGCTTGCGCAAATGATTTCTGCTTTCTCGCGTCCTCCATCGGAGCGAGGGTTCCGCAAGGGTGGATTCGGCAATGGCTAGAGCAGAGATTGTGTAGGTTGTGTAGAAGTCTTGCCGACTCGATAAAGAAGATGATGATTAAGTAGAGGATAACGTTTTGAACCATATCAAGAAAAGTATTGCGTACGGGCGTCACACGCTGACGCTGGAAACTGGAGAGATCGCCCGCCAAGCGTCTGGCGCCATAATGGTTAGCCTGGACGATACGGTAGTACTGGTTACGGTGGTGGGCGCCAAGGGCGTCAAACCTGGCCAGGATTTCTTTCCGCTGACGGTCGATTACCAGGAACGGACTTATGCTGCTGGCCGTATTCCTGGCGGCTTCTTCAAGCGTGAAGGACGTCCCTCCGAGAAGGAAATACTGACTTCCCGTTTGATCGACCGCCCGTTGCGCCCGCTTTTTCCTGAGGGTTTCTACCATGACGTGCAAATTGTTGCTACCGTCATGTCCTCCGAGAGCGAAATCGATTCCGACATCCCTGCCTTGATCGGCGCTTCCGCCGCCCTGGCGATTTCCGGCATCCCCTTTAACGGCCCGATTGGCGCGGCACGTGTCGCTTATGTCAACGGCGAGTACGTGCTGAACCCGACCGCGACAGAACTGAAAGCCTCCCAGCTGAATCTGGTTGTTGCAGGTACCGAGCAGGCTGTTCTGATGGTCGAATCCGAAGCCATGGAGCTGCCTGAAGACGTGATGCTGGGCGCGGTGGTGTTCGGCCATGATGAAATGCAAGCGGTGATCAACCTGATCAACGAGCTTGCCGATGAAGTGGCGGTTGCGCCATGGGATTGGAAGGCGCCAGAGAAAGATCCGGTCGCGGTCGAAAAGCTTGCCCAACTGGCTCAAGCCGATCTGAACGAAGCTTACAAGGTACGCCAGAAGCAGGATCGCTCCCAAAAAATCGATGCGATTCGTGATCGCGTACTGGGTGAACTGGTCACCGAAGATATGGATACCGTCCGCGTTAACCAGATCAAGGGCATTTTTCAGGACCTGGAAGCCAAGATCGTGCGCAGCCAGATTCTCGAGGGTGAGCCGCGCATTGATGGACGCGATACCCGCACCGTTCGCCCCATCACCATCCGCACCGGTGTTCTGCCTCGCGCGCACGGTTCGGTGCTGTTCACCCGTGGCGAAACCCAGGCGCTGGTGGTTGCCACACTGGGCACCGGGCGTGATGAGCAGACCATCGACGCATTGCAGGGCGAGTACAAAGACCGCTTTCTGCTGCATTACAACTTCCCTCCCTACGCGACCGGAGAATGCGGTCGGGTCGGCACCCCGAAACGCCGCGAAATCGGCCATGGTCGTCTTGCGAAGCGTGCTTTAATAGCGGCTTTGCCCAGTGCGGAAGAATTCGGCTACACCATGCGCGTGGTTTCGGAAATTACCGAGTCCAATGGTTCCAGCTCGATGGCTTCAGTCTGTGGCGGTTGCCTGGCGCTGATGGATGCGGGTACACCGATGAAAGCGCATGTGGCCGGGATTGCCATGGGCTTGATCAAGGATGGCAACCGTTTTGCCGTGCTGACGGACATTCTGGGCGACGAGGATCACCTCGGCGACATGGATTTCAAGGTTGCCGGCACGGACAGGGGTATCACAGCATTGCAAATGGATATCAAGATTTTGGGTATCACCAAGGAAATCATGCAGGTCGCGCTCAGCCAAGCGCGAGAGGGCCGCATGCATATCCTCGGTATCATGCATGAGGCCGTGCCGCATGCTCGTCAAGAAATGTCTGCCTATGCGCCGCGGATTATCACCATCAAGATCAACCCGGAAAAAATCCGCGACGTGATCGGCAAGGGCGGCGCGGTGATCCGTGCGTTGACCGAAGAAACCGGCACCACCATCGATATTAACGAGGACGGCACGGTGAATATCGCATGCCTGAGCTCTGAAGCCGGTGATTTGGCCAAGAAGCGTATCGAAGAGCTGACCGCCGAAGTTGAGGTTGGCAAGACATATGAAGGTAAAGTGATCAAAATGCTGGATTTTGGCGCGATTGTCAGCGTGCTACCGGGCAAGGACGGTCTATTGCATATTTCCCAGATCGCTCACGAGCGGGTGAATGCTGTTTCCGATCATTTGACCGAGGGACAAGTTATCAAGGTCAAGGTGCTGGAGGCCGACGAGAAGGGCCGTTTGCGCCTTTCCATGAAAGCTCTGGTGGAACCGCCTGTTGCGGTAAGAAAACCGGAAGGTGGCGAAGCCTAACCCTAATCCTTTTCGGGTTTTAGATTGAGCGAGCCCCCTCGGCGGAAGCCAAGGGGGCTTTCATTTTGGCTCTTTTCACAAATCGTGTTGGCGTCTGATCCGAAGGATCACCCTGTGGGGCTTTCAAGCATATCGATAGGGACACCTTGCGACTGCCTGGAAACATCGATGGTTATTGGTGTTGTGCCGGGTCGGTTGCCGATAACAACACGATTTGCGAAAAGAGCCTTCTTTTTTATGAGTTATTCATGAGAAAACAGACCTTGCCACCAGCGCTTGCGGTTGGCTGGCAAGGCGTAATTCAGATGCAGTTCGATGGGGGATACCTGGCTCATGATCCAACCGGGTAAGGTTGGGGTTTTACTGGAGCCGCAGGAGACGCCCAGATGATTGGGGTCATAGATCTTGATGAAAGAGGGATTGTCCAGATTGTCAGCATAGACGATGCCACAATAGTTTTCGCGGTGGTCGCGCCGAAGCAGCGCATCCACTTCAACGATGAATTCTTCCACTTGTGTCGGCGTGGCGGGAGCGATGGGCACTTCCTCACCAATGGCATAAAGATACCATCCGGCATTCGTGTCCACCTTGGTCCAGAATTCGGCCAATTGAGCCCATTCAAGCAAGCCATACAACAACCCACTCATCTTACAGTGGAATTCGCTCTGGGCAGGGTCAAGCTGGGCAGAGGAAAATTGCATTAAGGAATGTTAGGCCGTGAATGATTTCAGTTGACGACTTGCTTTTAGTTCCGACATAACCTTGGCCTATGGCAAAGATTAGCCCTCACTGAAAGCAAGCCGCCCACTCATTTGGCGACTTGCTTTTCTCTTAGTTCGTCTAGCGTCTTGCAGTCGATGCACAGCGTGGCGGTGGGGCGGGCCTCCAGACGCTTTAGACCGATTTCGACGCCGCAGCTTTCGCAGTACCCATAATCCTCCGCCTCGATTTTGCCGATGGTTTCATTTATTTTCTTGATCAGTTTTCGTTCGCGGTCGCGGTTTCTGAGTTCCAACGCCATGTCGGACTCTTGGCTGGCTCGGTCATTGGGGTCGGCAAAAATCGTCGCTTCGTCCTGCATGGTATGCACGGTACGGTCGATATCCTGGCTCAGCTCGCCTTTCCAGTCCTCGAGAATTTTGCGAAAATGCGCGAGCTGTCGAGTATTCATGTACTCTTCATTCTTCTTTGGAACGTATGGGGTGAATTGTTTGCGTAATTCTGCGGACATGTAGGCTCTACCGTTTTTAGCGAAACCGCTTTAATAACAGAAATCCTGACTTATCGCAAGTTTGGCAAGAGGAGCAAGCGTGTTAAAGGCCTTGATCTTTGATGTGGATGGCACTCTCGCGGATACCGAGCGTGACGGTCATCGGTTGGCGTTCAATGCGGCTTTCCGGGAGTTTGGGCTGGATTGGGAATGGGATGTGCAGCTGTATGGCAAGTTACTGGGAGTGACGGGCGGCAAGGAACGTATCCGGTTTTATGTTGAGCGGTTCCGGTCGGATTTCAGCAAGCCCAAGGATTTCGATGATTTGGTGGTGGCCCTGCACAAGGCCAAAACCCACCATTACGTCGAGTTGCTCGGTCGGGGCGGGATACCCCTGCGTAGCGGGGTCAAACGGCTGTTGAGCGAGGCTAGAGACGCCGGTATAAGGCTGGCGATTGCGACTACCACCACACCCGAGAATGTGACTGCTCTGCTGCGCCACTCTCTGGGCGGCGATCCGGCTGAATGGTTCGAGGTGATTGCGGCAGGCGATATCGTACCGGCGAAGAAACCGGCGCCGGATATCTATTTCTGGGCGCTGGACAAGCTGAAACTCGACGCGGCCGATTGCCTGGCGCTGGAAGACTCGGAAAACGGCGTAAGGGCAAGTGTAGGCGCGGGTTTGAAAGCTGTTGTGACGGTCAACGACTATACGCAGGGTCACGATTTTCCTGGCGTGGTGGCGGTGCTGAGCGATCTGGGCGAGCCGGGGCAGCCATTCCGCATGATGAGCGGGGGAAAGCCTGGTCAGGAGTGTGTCGATCTCGATTTGTTAAGGCGTTGGCATGCCGCAGGATAAAAACTTTTTTACGGGGTGAGTTTTTCCGCTGCTTCCAAGGCGTTTTCCAGCAGCGTAGCGACCGTCATCGGGCCTACCCCGCCGGGTACGGGCGTAATCCAGGCTGCGTGTTGGCGCGCCACTTCGAATTCGACATCGCCGCAGATGCTGCCGTCCGGTAGGCGGTTGATGCCAACATCGATCACTGTCGCTCCTTCGCGTATCCATTCACCCTGAATGAATTTGGGCTTGCCTACCGCCACCACCAGAATTTCCGCTTGGCGGACGAAGGCGGGCAGGTCGCGGGTGAAGCGGTGGGTGGTGGTAACCGTGCAGCCGGCGAGCAGGAGTTCCAGTCCCATCGGTCGTCCGACGATGTTGGAGGCGCCGACGATCACGGCATGTTTGCCTTTCAGGTTCTCCCCAGTGGTCTTGAGCAGGGTCATTACGCCACGCGGGGTGCATGGACGCAGCGCCGGGATGCGTAGCGCCAGCCGACCGATGTTGCAGGGGTGGAAGCCGTCTACGTCCTTGTCCGGACGGATGCGTTCAATCACGGTTTCCGTGTCGATGTGTTGCGGCAATGGCAGTTGGACCAGGATGCCGTCGATCCCCGGATCGTCGTTGAGTTGGTCGATCAGCGCCAGCAATGTTTCCTGGGTGGTGGACGCGGGCAGGTCGTGGGAGACTGAGCGCACATTGGCTGTTTCGCAGGAGCGCCGCTTGTTGCGCACGTAAATCGCCGAGGCGGGTTCTGCCCCGACCAGGATTACGGCCAGTGCAGGCTTGCGTTTACCGGCGGCAAGGCGCGCTTCCACACCTTGCCGGACCTGTTGAAGAATTTGTTCGGATAGCGCTTTGCCATCCAGGTTTTTAGCGGTCATAGCGTCTCGACTTAAAATATGTTTCCTAAAAATTTACTTCCACCACGCCGTTCTGTTTGGCGATGCCGCTGATGACTTGACCAGACTGGGTGCGCACCGATACCACTTGACCCAAGGTGGCATTTGCAAGCGCCTTGCCTTCAGACGTGACCTGGAACCCGTTGCCTTTCGCCATCAGCTTCACCGTTTGCCCTTGCTGGATGACTTGGGGTGCGCGCAACATATCGTGCCGGAAGGCTTGTCCTGTTGCGGCGCTATAAATAACGGTTTTGCCGATGGCCAGAGCGGGATCCATGATTACGCCAGGCGGCAGTTGCGAAAGATCGCTGCTTTGCATCGCCACGTCGGCCTGGCTGACGGTTTGGCCTGCGCTCAAAGGGCGGGTGGCAACGGCAGTCTGTGCCATGATCCTGACGCTGACCGGCACATAAATGGTCCACGGGGTGGCGGTTTGACAGCGCACTCCTATGGTGGTGTTTCCCCACAAGCGGCTGCCGACGGGAAGGAAAGCTTCCGGCGTATCGCATGAAGGGAGTTGCAGGCGCGGGTCAATCGCACCCACGGTCAATGTCACCTGTCCAGGCAGTTCGGCGGTATTCTGTCGCACGAAGCGATCCACCGTTTTGCGGATCACGCCAATATCCTGCGCGCCGGCGCTGGCGAAGGCAGGCGAAAAGGGTGAAAGAAGGCAGCAGAGTGCCACCAGGATGTATTTATGTCGAACCGGGGAATTGCCCATCTAGAGACACGGAATGGTTGCGGGTTACAGTGATTGTAACCCGAAAACGAAGTTTCAGTGGAGGCTAACGCCGGCCGTATCGGCGTTGAGCGCAGCGGCCATAACTAAAAAGGTATGGATTGCGGGAGGCTAACGCCGGCCGTATCGGCGTTGAGCGCAGCGGCCATAACTAAAAAAGGTATGGATTGAAGCGTGATGTAGCGAGTGCTATGATGATTTGGTCTGGCTCCCCCCGAGTTGGAACCTTTAAAGTGACCTCGACACCCCTTCTCACAATGCCGACATTTACTAATCCTACCGATATCGCACGTGAAACCCTGAAGCTTCTTTCCGCTCGTCGCCTTGTGCCGACGCCCGAAAATTACCAGAAAATTTACGATGAAACCTCCGGCAAGCCTTCCGGGGGCGATAGCCAGGGCGCGGACAAGGCGTTACAGAAAGTACTGCAAGGCTTGGCCAAGAAAAATCCCGCTTTGAACAAGACTGTGGGACTGATAGCCAAGGCTATTGAGGAGCGCGATTGGAAAGAGTTCGAATCCGGACTGTCCGCCTTGGTTGGCCAGCCTGGTGGCGAGGAGGCATCCTGGGCGAATCTGATCAGGGAATTGCTGAAGCAATGGGATCTCAAGCAAAGCGGGCTCTCCATAGCCAGGAAAAAAGAAGGGCTGGAGCGGGTGTTGATCAATTTTGCCTCCGACTCCAGAAATCTGCACAAAAAACTGCAAGCGCTGGTCAATGCGTGGGCGAAGAATCCGGCTGGTCAGGCGGGTGTGCCGATGGACGAGGGCGTATTGGATTCTGAAGAAGGTGGCACGGGTCGAGAAGCGCAAGGTTCAGCCCCGGTTGCCGAGGTAAAGGCCTTGGCGGTAAGCGCAGATGCGCTGTCGAAGGATAATTTCAGATTATTGCGTGAAATGTTGGCCAAAACTCTGGAAACCGGCATCGTCCCTCATTTGACGCAGTTCCCCGAGTTGGCTGGCGAGGCCAACAAATTGGCGGTTACGGTACGTGCCGCAGAAGGCCCTGATGCATTGGAAAAACTGTCCAGGTCACTCAAGCAGTTCTGGGTCAAGCTTGAGTTGCGCGGTGAATCTGATGCGGTAATCATGGATGGACTGCTGAAACTTTTGAAGCTGCTGGTGGACAATATCAGCGAGCTTTCCCTGGACGATCAGTGGTTGCATGGCCAGATTGCCGTGGTGCAGGAGATTATTTCGCAGCCACTGAATCCACGCGTCATCTACGATGTCGAGCGTAGCTTCAAGGAGTTGATCTACAAGCAGGGAGCTCTCAAGCAGGGGCTGAACGATGCAAAGACGACACTTAAAAATATGGTGACGGCATTCATTGGCCGGTTGGGTGAAATGTCTTCCAGCACGTCTGAATACCATAAAAAAATCGAGGGTTATTCCGAGCAGATAGGCAAGACCGAGGATATCAACCAGTTGAACCAGATCCTTGAGAACCTAATGAGCGATACCAAGGGGATGCAGGTCGATATGCAGCGTTCGCGCGACGAGATGGAGGAAACTCGCAAGCAGGTGGAAGCTTCCGAGAACAAGATCAAGGCGTTGGAGGCAGAACTGGATAAAACCACCAGTCTGGTGCATGAAGATTTTCTGACTGGCACACTCAACCGGCGCGGCATGGAGGATGCTTTCGAACGCGAGTTCGCGCGTTCCGAAAGAGCCCATACACCGCTTTGCGTGAGTATGCTTGATATCGATCATTTCAAGCGCCTCAACGATACTTATGGCCATGATGCCGGCGACGAAGCGCTGATTCACTTGGTGCGTGTGGTCAAGGAAACCTTGCGACCGACGGATGTGGTTGCGCGTTTCGGCGGTGAGGAATTCATCATCATTCTGCCGGAGACTGGCGTAGAGGAAGGGGTGAAGACCATGACGCGGTTGCAGCGGGAGTTGACCAAGCAATTTTTTCTGCACAAGAACGAGAAGGTGTTGATCACCTTCAGCGCTGGCATTGCGCTACGCCAACCGGACGAATCGGCCGATGCCGTCATCTCACGGGCCGATCAGGCGCTCTACAAGGCAAAGGAAGCGGGCCGTAACCGGGTGTTTGCCGCCGAGTAGTTTTTCCCCTGCCGGACAATCTTGCCGAAGGCGGCAATTCTTGCCGCCTTCGATTGTCCGCTTTCATTTCTACCTGGATTGCCCCACGCGTTTCGTGAAAGCGGTGATTCCCAGGCGCACGTAGGGCGGAAAAGCGTAGCGCCTTCCGCCGTATGGGATGCTCCAACCTGCCCCCGCAAGCAGGCTACCTTCATCCCAACCTTCTCCCAGATGGATGCCCCCACCCCAACCCTCTCCCTGCACCCGCAAGGAGTGTCCCCGCCGGGTTCCCGCTGCTTCGCAGCGACCACGTCGAGACGGGAGAGGAGGCAAATGAGAAGGGCGCTTGTTTCGATCTGGCACGTTTCATGCTCTTATCCGTTTGAGCGAATTCGATTCGGAGAACGGCAAGTGATCAACGGCATTAACAATGGCTTCAAGTTCATGGAGGATGCACTGAACTTGCGAGCCTACCGGCAGCAGGTACTGGCATCAAACATCGCCAATGCGGATACCCCCAATTACAAAGCACGGGACATCGATTTCTCCAAGGAATTGCAGCGCGCCCAAGGCGTGCAGGTGGGGAACCTGAATTTGAGCGCGACATCATCCGGGCATATGCAGGCTTCCGCCGGGACGATGAATGCGCAAGCGCTTTACCGTGCCGCCGTGCAGCCCAGTATCGATGGGAATACCGTGGATATGGACGTGGAGCGGGCGCAGTTCGCCGACAACGCCATCCATTACCAGTTTACCGTGGAATATCTGCGCGATAGTTTTAGAAAAATGCAATCCGCAATAGCGGCAAATGCGTAATGGTTTTAGAAAAATGCAATCTGCAATATTGAGGTGAATAATGTCCTTGTCTAATGTGTTCAGTATCGCGGGCTCTGCCATGACGGCGCAATCGCAGCGCCTGAACGCGGTGGCGAGCAACCTCGCCAATGCGGACAGCGCCACCAGCTCGACCGGCCAGCCCTACCGGGCGAAGCAGGTCGTGTTTAGCGCGATGCCGCTTGGCGGCAGTGGCTCTGGAAGCGCCGGCGTGAAAGTGGCTGGGGTGATCGAGGATCCCTCGCCGATGAAGCGCGTGTACGACCCGAAACATCCGCTGGCGGACGCTCAGGGCTTTGTCACCATGCCCAATGTCAACGTGGTGGAGGAAATGGTCAACATGATCTCGGCCTCGCGTTCGTACCAGAATAATGCGGACATGATGAATACAGCGAAGACGCTGCTGATGAAAACTCTGACCCTGGCTCAATAAGGAGTAAAGAACCATGAGTACGATAGATGCAGTCACGAGCGGAACCAGTGGTGCAAATGCCACAACCAAAACTGCTGCTCAGGAATCGGAAGACCGTTTCCTCAAGCTGCTGGTTACCCAGATGAAAAACCAGGATCCGCTGAACCCTTTGGATAATGCCCAGGTGACTTCGCAAATGGCGCAACTGAGCACGGTCAGCGGGATCGACAAGCTGAATACGACGTTGCAGGCCATGTCGAGTTCCTTTGCAGCCAGCCAGTCGCTGCAGGCTGCTGGCATGATCGGCCATAGCGTGCTGGCGCCCGGTTCCAGCACGCTGTTGCAGAACGGCGCTGCTGTCGGTGGTTTCAATCTGGCGCTGTCTGCAGATCATGCCGTGGTCACGATCAAGGACGCGGCGGGCAATGCGCTGCATAGTATGGATATGGGTGTGCAGCAAGCAGGGAATGTGATGTTCCAGTGGGACGGGGTAACCGATAGCGGCGCCGCTGCGGCCAGCGGCACGTATACCTTTGCAGTGAGTGCGACGCAGGGCGGCCAGAAGGTGGATGCTACGACCCTCGCTCTAGGTACGGTGAGTAGTGTTTCTCTGGGTATTTCAGGGGTGACGCTCAACACTGACGTGCTGGGTAGCGTAGATGCCGCCACCGTTAAGCAGATTTTTTAGGTAGGGAGTAGATCATGAGCTTTCAACAGGGATTAAGTGGACTGAACGGGGCTTCCAGGAGTCTGGACGTCATCGGCAATAACGTGGCCAATTCGAGCACGGTCGGATTCAAAACCTCCCAAGCCCAGTTCGCCGATGTCTATGCGGCTTCATTGTCGGGCGCGGGCGCCAGCCAGATCGGTCTGGGCACCAAAATGTCGACGGTTGCCCAGCAGTTCACCCAAGGCAATATCAGCGCCACCAACAACCCACTGGACGTGGCGATTAACGGCAAGGGATTCTTCCGGTTAAGCAACAACGGTGCTGTTACTTTTACCCGTAATGGCCAGTTTCAACTGGACAAGAATGGGTTCATTGTCTCCAGCGCTGGTTTGCATCTAACAGGTTACCAGGTCGATGCCGCCGGGGGGGTGACCGGCGCCTTGGGAGACCTTCGGCTGAATACCTCGGATATCAGCCCGAAGTCGACTGCGATCGCTTCGCCAGTGGTGAATCTGGATTCCCGCTCGACCGTGCCGATCGGTGCGGCGTTACCTGCAACTCTCACAGCAGTAGCGCCTGCTACCGTGCCGCCTACCTACGTGCAGCCCACCTCTGATATGTACAACTCTTCGACTTCGACCACCATCTATGACAGCCTGGGTAACCCGCACGTGGCGACTTTATTTTTCAGTAAAACTGCCACGGCGGGTACCTGGGATGTTCATGGCATTGTTGATGGTGGCTCATATAACGCCGGCGTGGTTTTGACATTCGATCAGCTAAAGTTTGACACGGCAGGCCAGTTGACCGCGCCGGCGGGCCCCCCCATCGGTCAGGGAACGGCACAGACCATAGGCTGGACGGACACAAGCGTGGACGTGACACAAAAGCTCAACCTCAATTTCAATGGCACGACCCAGTTTGGCGGCCCCTTCGGCGTGAATGCCCTGACTCAGGACGGCTTCGCTGCCGGCCGCCTGGCGGGTTTCAATGTTGGCGCCGATGGCATTGTGCAGGGCCGTTATACCAATGGGCAGACCAAGACGCTGGGACAGGTGGCACTGGCGAACTTTGCCAATCCGCAAGGCTTGCAGGCATTGGGAGACAATCAGTGGTCGGAAAGTCCCTCCTCAGGACAGGCGCTGATCGGCGATCCCGGCACGTCCAGTCTTGGCGTACTGCAATCTGGCGCGGTGGAAGATTCCAATGTTGACCTGACCGCCGAACTGGTCAACATGATTACCGCTCAGCGGGTTTACCAGGCCAACGCCCAGACGATTAAAACCCAGGATTCCATTATGCAGACTCTGGTCAACCTCAGGTAATAAATAGCATGTAGGGCGGAAAAGCGAAGCAGATCAAAACAAGCGTCCTTCACGTTTGCCCCCTCTCCCGCTTGCGGGAGAGGGGTGGGGTGAGAGGAAGGTGATAATTGTCGGAAGGCGCTTCGCTTTTCCGACCTACGGACTAAAAAAACATGGATCGTCTGATCTACATCGCGATGAATGGCGCCAAGCACACCATGCTCCAGCAGGCATCGGTGGCGCACAACCTGGCCAATGCTTCCACCACCGGCTACAAGGCTGAGGCGAATTCATTCCGCGCCTTGCCGGTGCTGGGCGAAGGTGCAGAGACGCGCACTTTCGTCGTGGATTCGACCACTGGGGCAGATCTTTCCACGGGCGCGATCCAGAGCACAGATCGCGACTTGGACGTGGCGGTGCAGGGCAAGGGCTGGATCGCGGTGCAGGCAGCGGATGGCAGCGAGGCCTATACCCGCAACGGCAGTCTGCTGGTCGGCCCCAACGGCTTGCTGAAAACGCGCAATGGCCTGACGGTGATGGGCGACGGCGGCCCGCTGGCGGTACCGCCGGATGCGGAAGTGACGATTGCCAAGGATGGCACTGTTTCGATTATACCGATGGGGCAAGCCGCCAACACCGTTGCGACGGTCGGTAGGGTCAAGCTGGTTAATCCGCCGGAAGCGGATATGGTCAAGAGCGGCGATGGCCTGTTCCGCCTGAATAGCGGCATGCCCGCACCGGCGGACGCCAACGTGGTGCTGTCCCAAAAGTCGCTTGAAACCAGCAATGTCAATGCAGTCGATGCGCTGGTCGGCATGATCAGCTTGGCGCGTCAGTACGACATGCAGATAAAGCTGCTGCAAAACGCGGAGAGCAACGCGCAAAAAGCCAACCAAATTATGAATCTGAACGCATAAGCCTAAGACCTTAGTTCTGAACCACGGAGAACACGGAGTGCACGGAGAAAGGCGATCTTGAGCCTTTTATGGAAGACACAGACGGTTGAATGCCAAGCGACATATTTTAGTTTTACTCCGTGTTTTCCGTGAGCTCCGTGGTTAATTGCTTTTTAAAGATAAGGATAAACAGCCATGATTCGCTCCCTGTGGATTGCCAAAACCGGCCTGGAGGCACAGCAGACCAATATCGACGTGATCTCCAACAACCTGGCAAACGTCAGCACTAATGGCTTCAAGCGGGCGCGACCGGTATTCGAGGATCTGCTCTACCAGACACTGCGCCAGCCGGGAGCCCAGTCTTCGCAGCAGACCCAGCTGCCCACCGGTTTGCAGCTGGGTACCGGTGTACGTCCGGTGGCCGTGGAAAAAATTCATACCCAAGGAAGCCTCCAGCAAACGGGCAATGCCATGGACGTGGCCATCAGCGGCAAAGGATTTCTCCAGATACTGATGCCGGACGGAACGACCGCCTATACCCGGGATGGCTCGTTCCAGGTCGACAGCCAGGGGCAGATGGTGACTTCCAGCGGGTATGCGTTGCAACCGGCGATTACCATTCCCTCGGATGCAACCAGCGTGACTATAGGCAAGGATGGCACCGTGTCCGTGGTGCAGTCTGGCTCTACCGCATCGACACAGGTTGGCACCCTGCAATTGGCGGGCTTCGTCAATCCGGCCGGCTTGCAGAGTCTCGGTGAAAACCTGTTCCAGGAAACGGCTGCTTCAGGCGCGCCATCGGCCAACACGCCCGGCACCAACGGTTTGGGTTTTCTCAACCAGAACTATGTCGAAACTTCCAACGTCAACGTGGTGGAGGAAATGGTCAACATGATCCAGGCGCAGCGCGCCTATGAGATCAATTCCAAGGCGGTGACGGTTTCCGATCAGATGCTGCAGAAGCTGGCGCAATTGTGATGAGGGGGGAAGGGAGGTGAGGTCATGAAAGCGTTAAAAATTCAATTCGGCATGATGCTGATGTTGGCTGTCTTGGTGGGATGCTCCACAGTTCCCTCCACCAACGTGCACCAGCCGATGAGTGTCAGACCGGCACCGGTGCCGGAGCGCGCGGCGTCGGGAGGAGCGATCTACCAGGCCGGTTACTCACGGCCCTTGTTCGAGGATCGGCGCGCCCGCAACATTGGGGATGTGATCACCATCAACATTGTCGAATCGACCAGTGCCAGCAAGAATGTCAGTTCTACCGCAGGGCGTACAAGTAATGTTGCCGAAACGGCGGCAACCCCCACGATTTTTGGCTATACTCCCTCGCCATCGAAACTGGGGGTTGCCGGACTTCTGGGCGGCGCCGCTAATTTTGATACTAGCATCGCTGCGTCCGGTGTTCAGAAATTCGAGGGCAAAGGAGATACCTCTCAGAAGAATGCACTGCTGGGAACACTCACCGTGACGGTCATTGACGTACTGCCGAATGGTAATTTGCTGGTTAGCGGCGAGAAGCAGATGGGGATCAATTCGGGAACCGAATATGTAAGGTTCTCGGGCGTAGTGAATCCGAGCACGATTTCAGCGGCGAATGTGGTGACTTCGACTCAGGTGGCGGATGCGCGGATCGAATTCAAGGGTCGGGGTGAGATGGATTCCGCTCAGGCCATGGGTTGGATGACCCGATTCTTCCTGTCGGTGCTGCCTTTCTGATTGGTGAAACGCTGATTAACTCCGGCTTCGTCATTCCCGCGAAAGCGGGAATCCAGCAAAGTAGGGTGGGCACGTTTTTGTGCCCACGCGGTCAACAAAGATTATTTCCGCGTGGGCACAAAAACGTGCCCACCCTTGGAATCCCAGATAATCTTGCCGCAAGCGGCAATTCTTGCCGCTGCTTTTTCACCTTCGCAGTCATTCGATGGGTATCGCTACGCTCCACCCATCCTACTCGCTGAGCAAACCGTAGGATGGGTGGAGCCCATCATTCAGACCACATGCGGCCCATTTTATTTCATCAGCCAGAGTTTTTGGCACGCTTCATGCTAGTTAGGAATTGAGGTTAAATTGCATAGCGAGCAGCAAGTTATCGTGCTGTCACTGTCAGGCGGGGGTTGAAATGAAACTATCTTCAAAAATTATCGTGCTGGTGGCGACAGTGCTCATTGCGCTCCCAGCTCAGGCGGAACGCATCAAGGATTTGGCGTCGATCCAAGGCGTGCGTAACAACCAGTTGATTGGCTACGGCTTGGTGGTGGGGCTGGACGGCAGTGGCGACCAGACAACCCAGACACCATTCACGGTGCAGAGCGTCGTCAGCATGCTGGGCCAACTCGGTGTGAACTTGCCTCCGGGAACCAGCTTGCAACTGAAAAATGTAGCGGCGGTGACGGTAACCTCTACGCTTCCTTCCTTCGCCAAGCCGGGCCAGACTCTCGACATTACCGTGTCTTCCATCGGCAATGCCAAGAGCCTGCGCGGCGGCACTTTGCTGATGACGCCGTTGAAGGGCGCGGACAACCAGGTTTATGCCATGGCGCAAGGGAATTTGCTGGTCGCCGGCATGGGCGCCTCATCCGGTGGCAGCAGCGTCCAGGTGAACCAGTTGAGCGTCGGCCGCATCACCGACGGTGCTACGGTGGAGCGTGCCGTGGACATGCCGCTGGGTCAGGGCGACTTCATCACGCTGGAGTTGAAGGATTCCGACTATACCACCGCCAGCCGGGTCGTGGCCTCGATTAACCGTTCCTTCGGGGAAGGTGCGGCCAATGCAGAGAACGGTCGTGTGATTAGGGTATTGGCGCCGCGCGACATCAACCAGAGAGTTTCTTTTCTGGCGCGCATGGAAAATCTGACCGTGACTCCGGGCGAATCGCAGGCCAAGGTCATCATGAATGCACGTACCGGTTCGGTGGTGATGAACAAGTCGGTCATGGTGGAGGCCTGCGCCGTCGCACACGGCAACCTGACCGTGACCATCTCCAGCGAACCCCAGGTGAGCCAGCCAGCGCCTTTATCCAAAGGGGAAACGGTGGTCACCCAGCAAGCGCAGATCGAAATCAAGGCGGAAAAAGGTGGGTTGGTGATGTTGTCGCGCAGCACTTCGCTGAATGATGTCGTGAAGGCTTTGAACGCGGTAGGCGCGTCGCCGCAGGACCTGCTCGCGATTCTTCAGGCGATGAAGTCAGCGGGTGCGCTGCGCGCTGAACTGGAAATCATTTAGGAAAATCATGTTAGGGACGCAGGACATTTCCTCTCGGTTCGCGCTCGACGCCCAGAGCGTGGACAAGCTTCGTCTGCAGGCGAAGCAGGATCCCGATGCCGCGCTTAAAGCCGTCGCCCAGCAGTTCGAAGGCATTTTCATGAACATGATGTTGAAGAGCATGCGTGAAGCGACCCCGAAGGATGGGATGCTCGATAGCGAGCAGGGGAGCCTTTATACCCAGCTGTTCGACCAGCAATTGGCGCAGAAGCTGTCTGCGGGCAAGGGCCTCGGCGTGGCCGACATGCTGGTAAAGCAGCTGATCCGTTCCGGACTGGTCGTTTCTAACCCCATTCAGGAAAAAACAGCGCTGCCCCCGATTGCTCCGGAACAACTCAAACAAAAACAACTCGAACAAATTGACTCGCCCGATCCGCTGCAGCAGTGGACTGAGCGTGTGGAAAGCGTGACTCCCGTATTCAAGACCCCCAAGGAGTTCGTCGACAAGTTGTGGCCTCATGCGGTGGAAGCGAGTAAGGAGCTGGGTATCCCGGCTCATTTTCTGCTCGGCCAGGCGGCACTGGAGAGTGGTTGGGGCAAACGCACCATCCGTGGTCAAGACGGACAGGACAGCCTCAATCTGTTCGGCATCAAGACCGGCACGAAATGGAACGGGGATGTGGCGACTGCGGCTACCACCGAATATGTTAAGGGTGTACCCCAGGCCAGGCGTGAAGGGTTTCGTGCCTACAGCTCCTATGCGGAAAGCTTTCGTGACTATGCGGCGCTGCTGAAAAGCAACCCACGCTATCAGGGAGTGTTGGACGAAGCCGCTATCGCGGAGAAATATTTCCCACCAATCTGATTTATTGACATAATTCCTCCTCGACCCGCAAGGGATTGTTAATACTTTAGGCTATGTCACTGTTAATTGTTGAACCCCAC